>ERZ1032001.142-NODE-142-length-11206-cov-7.204376_pt1 | contig 11206 bp, 8 predicted proteins | sample MGYA00517102_ERZ1032001 | MGnify/ENA primary metagenome ERZ1032001 (study PRJEB33719, sample SAMN04261291) | wastewater metagenome | biome: rural village; feature: human; material: feces | host: Homo sapiens | place: El Salvador | collected 2013-01-07 ... | reverse complement strand
TATAGCATACAAAATAGAAAAAGCCCAGCTTTCGCTGGACTTTTTCGACAGACTGCGCCGAAATGGATGTTTCCATTCCGGCGTCTCCACGTTATGGCTTTTCGACATTTTTTGCAAAAATCATTATTGCAATCTACTCAGAAAAAAAGTATACTATCTCCGATACTAAGCTCAGAGAGGTAACTGTCTATGTCCAATCCCGAAAAAATGGATACTGTATACGATGCCAGAACGCTGGGTACGCCTAAAGTTCTGATCCTCGGTCTGCAGCATCTGTTCGCCATGTTCGGCGCCACAGTTCTGGTGCCTGCTATTACCGGTCTCAATGTTTCCACAACGCTGCTGTGTGCCGGTCTGGGCACCCTGCTGTTCCACCTTATTACCGGTTTGAAAATCCCCGCCTTTCTTGGCTCCTCCTTTGCATTCCTCAGCGCCTATGGTCTGGTGACCTCCTCCGGGCAGGATATCCCCCTGACCTATTCCTGCTTCGGTGTGGCTGTGGCAGGCCTGATGTACCTGGTGCTGGCATGGTTTTTTAAGGTCTTCGGCACCGGTAAAGTCATGCGTTTCTTCCCGCCCATTGTTACAGGCCCTGTGATCATCAGCATAGGTCTGACTCTGTCCGGTACTGCCATTCAGAGCTGTTCCGCCAACTGGCTGGTGGCTCTGGTCGCCATCTTTGTGGTCGTCATTTGCAACATCTGGGGTAAGGGAATGGTGAAGATCGTTCCCATTCTGCTGGGCGTGGTGGCATCTTATCTCTTTGCCATCATCGTGGATCCCGCTACACGGGAAAATGTTGCCGCCAGCGTTGCCGCTGCCAAATGGTTCGGCATCCCTGTAATCTGGGAAAACACCGCCTTGTCCATCTTTGGAGCAGATCTGGACATCAGTATGCTGCTTACCGCTATTATTACCATCGCTCCCATTTCTCTGGCCACCATCGTCGAGCATGTAGGTGATGTGTGCGCCATTTCTTCCACCGTTGGCAAAAACTATGTCGAAGCCCCCGGTCTGCACCGTACGCTAATCGGCGACGGTCTTGCCACCAGCCTGTCCGCTCTGTTGGGTGGCCCTGCAAACACCACCTATGGTGAGAATACCGGCGTACTGGCACTCTCCAGGGTCTTTGATCCCATGGTTGTCCGTCTTGCTGCACTGTTTTCCATCATTCTCTCCTTCTGCCCCAAGTTCGCTGCACTGATTGTTGCCATGCCCTCTGCCACTATGGGTGGTGTCAGCCTGGTGCTGTATGGCATGATCTCCGCTGTGGGTGTGCGAAATGTGGTGGAAAATCAGGTGGATTTCACCAAGTCCCGCAATGTTCTGATTGCCGCCATGATTCTGGTCCTGGCCATCGGATTGAAGTACGGTACCGGTGATGTAGGCGGCATTACCTTCATGCTGGGCGATGTGAATATCATGCTGTCGGGTCTTGCCATCGCGGCACTGGTAGGCATCCTCATGAATGCCATCCTGCCCGGCAAGGATTACGAATTCGGCACCAACCAGCAAGGCGATACTTCCGTTAACTTTGGTTCCCGGAACGACTAAATGATGAACTTAGGGGCGTGTTGCAATACAAGGCAACACGCCCCTAAGATTTTGGAGCCGGTTACGTCCCGTGGATGTAGGGGCGCTCATTGAGCGCCCACAGGCGATTGATAATCGCCCCTACGAGTTCTATCGACATATTACAGATGAAAAAACTCGCTTTTGTTGATAAGAAAACTTGTGTTGCCTGCGGTGTATGCATGAAAACCTGCCCCAAAGGCGCCATCTCCATCTATCGGGGATGTTACGCAGCGGTGAATGAAGCCAGATGTGTAGGCTGCGGTCTGTGCGCCAAGGCCTGCCCCGCCGGATGCATCATGGTTAAAGAAAGGAGCGAGGTCAAATGAAAAAGAAGCATTGGTATGATTATCTCTGGATCTGGACAATTGTTTACTTCATACTGAATTACTGTACCACCAACCGGGATGGCTACCGGGAGTATAAAAGTAATCCACAGGTCTGCTGCAACTGTCCTACCAGACATCTTTGCACAAAGAACAAGGATTGCATTAAGACTGTTACCCGGCACATCTGGAAAGAATACGAGGGAATGGCTGACGATGCCCGGTATACTCCGATTTACCAGAGGATGTACAAGGCAAGAAAAGAAACCATTGAACGAGTCTTTGCAGATGCCAAAGAGAAGCATGGCTTACGTTACACCAGATACACAGGCTTGGCTCAGGTTACCAACTGGGTGAAGCTTACTTTTGCTGTCATGAATCTGAAAAAGTTTGCAAATTGGAAATGGAAGGATACCCATTCCTCCCTGATTTCCTATATTATTTCAATTATTATCCATCAATATGCAGTGAACCCCTGTCTTGCTTGACGCAAAACAGGGGTTTTTCTACGGTCTGCGCCGGAATGGAAACCTCCATTCCGGCGTTCTTTGTTATTTATGCTGTCAGTTCTGTTTGTGTGTGCTTCCTTTCGGAAGGAACAGCACGGCGAGAATGCCCAGGGCTACACACAGAATCTCTGCTGCGGCAAGAAAATGCATGGAGGATGCGGCTGCGGCAGGAGGTGCTGCACCTGCGGCGATTTTGGCGGTGATCTGATTGGTGAACAGGGGCACGAACACCGCAACGCCAAAGGGGGCTGCCAGATCCCGGAACAGACCGTAGGTGCCCGTGCCTGTGCCTGCCTCCTGGGGTGTTAATCCGGAGAGGACGACCTTCAGGAAAACTGTGCCGTTTCCGCCAAGTCCAAAACCGAGGGCACCCAGGGCCGCCATCATAAGAAACAGGTTGGCAGCTTCTGTGAACAGCAGCAAAATGCCGCATCCGATGCCGGTCAACAGGAAGGAACCTGCCAGAACCCGTTTCGGATCAAACCGGTCCGCCAGAGGACCCAGGATCACAGCGCCCAGGGACATGCCCACATACATGACGGAGATGGCGTAGCCGGAAATGGCGGTATTGGTTGGCTGGGTATAATTGACGAACACGATGGTGTTGGTCATATTTGCCTGCATCAGCCCCTGGGTGAGGAACAGGGCTAGGACGCTCAGGATAAACGCCCTGCGCCGCAGAAAGCTGCCGGACAGAATGGGATGCACAGCCTTCCGTTCCGCAAGAACCAGTCCTGCCAAACTCACCGCGGCAGAAATCAGTACTGCCAGGAAAGGCGCAGAGGACCAGCCGAAATTTTGCCCGAAGGAGGGAATGCACAGCAGCAAGCTGAAAAATATCAGAACCAGAACAGCACCGGTAATATCGAAATTCTCAAGGGGCCGTTTCGGAGAGGGCTGATTCCGGGAGGTCAGGACACAGGCAGCAAAGACCCCGAAGCAAATGGTAACGCAAACCCACAGCATGGCACGCCAGCCGTAAGCGGAAACAATCAAACCGCCGAGGGTAGGGCCGATGATCACCGATGCACTGGAAAGAAGCATATACAGGGAAAACCCTTTGGCGATTTTGTCCTGGGGAAACTCCGTGGCGATATAGGCGAGGATCACAGGTCCCATTGCCGCGGTGCCGATGCCAACGGTGAATCTGGCAATCAGCATAAAAAGGAGAGAGCCGGCAAATGCGGACAGAATATTGCCAAGAGTGAATACCGCGATGCCCAGAAGCAGGGTTGTTCTGCGGCCGATCACATCACCGACCTTGCCGAGAATCGGTGCGCAGGCAGCGGAAGACATGGCCTGGGCCAGGGCTGTCCAGGTGGTGTTGTTATAGGCAATGCCGATGTCCTGCACGAAAGCCGGACCCAGCACCGTGGAGAAGCCGCCCACAAGTCCGATGAGAAAGGCAGCCAGGGCATAGGGGAGGAAGCCTCGCTGATAGGAAGTTGTATGCTCCATTTTTTCACATCCTTATGGGGATAGTGTGCCCGGAATCTTTGCGGATTATCTGGGATTTGAATGGATTCCGGTATAAAAATAAAGATTCCCCGCAGCGACCGCTTCAGGAACGGTTGCTGCGGGGAATTTGGTTATTGCGTGTTCTGCATTTGCTCTACGATGTCAGCCAGTTTGTCGCACAGCCGCTGTGCTTCGGCACAGTCTCCTGCTTCCAGACAGCGGGCGATTCGGGTCTCGATATCTTTCTTCTGCAGTTCCAGCTCCAGATAATCCTTGTGGAAATGCTTTTTGTAGATCATTTTGCGGAAGGCCCGTGCACGCATGGGCCGGATAGTACCGTTCTCCGCAAGCAGAATGGTGTCTGCGCAGTTCACGATGGTGTAAAAATCGTGGGAAACCATTAAAACCGCACCCTTATATGCGGCAATGGCATCTTCCAGGGCAATCTGGGCAAAGGTATCCAGATGGCTGGAGGGCTCGTCCAGCAGCAGAAGATTTGCATCACCGGCAGCCAGCTTGGCCAGCTGCAGCAGATTTTTTTCGCCGCCGGAGAGGTGTCCCACTTTGCGGCCCAGACTGTCGGGATCGAAGCAGTACTTCTGCAGATAGGCTTCAATCTGGGCATGGGTCTCAAAACCCAGGGCAAGGAATTCTTCGTAGATGGTGTTCTGCTCCTTCAGGATCTCCGCATGGAGCTGGGAGAAGAAAGCGGGGGAAGCGGTCTCGTCAAAATGAATGGCAGGATGCTGATTTTGCCAGATCTGTCGAAGCATGGAGGTCTTTCCGGTGCCGTTGGCACCTACCAGGGCTACCTTCTCGCCGGAATGAACAGAAAAGGATACCTGGTCCAGCAGGGTTTCCTCAAAGGACAGGGAATAGTTGCTGAGGCGGAGCAGTTCTGTGGGTTCCTCTGTGGGCTCCACTTCGGGAAGGTGAATGTCCGGCTGGCGGATTTCCACAAAGGGTGCCTTTATCTGCCGGCTCAGCAGGCGGTTCAGATAGCTTACTTTGCCCTTGAGGGTTCGGCCATGCTGGGCTTCCGACACTTCGGAGGCCAGCTCCCGCAGGTCATCCACAAGCTTGGAGATGCGCTGGATCTCCTCTTCGTCGGCCAGAGATGCCAGCTTGATGTCAATCTTTTTCTGCAGGCGGGAGCAGCTGTATTCGTTAAAGCTTCCTGCAAACTCCTGCAGGTCGCCGTTTTCCAGGTGCCAGATCCGGTCGAAACAGTGGGCCAGCAGATAACGGCTGTGGGTGACGACCAGCAGGGTGCCCTTGTAGGCGTTGATCAGATCCCGCAGACCGTTCAGATTTTCAAAATCCAGGAAAACATCCGGCTCGTCCATGATAAGAAGTCCCGGGCGCCGCAGCATCTGGCGGATGACCTGCACCAGTTTCAGCTCACCGCCGCTTAAGTTTTCCAGTTCCAGAGAGGCTTTGTCTTCCAGCTCCGCAAGCTTCAGCTGCCGGCGGATATTGATCTCGTGGTTATCTGCGTCGATGGCGTCGCTTTCGTCCAGCAGCTGCTGGTAACGGTCCATCACATCGTCCATATCTTCGGCAGATTCCATCTGCAGGCAGACATCACCGATGGCCTGCTCCAGCGCAAGAAAATCCTGGCACAGATAGTCGTAGACCGTGACAGACTGGTCGCCTTCCCGAATGGCAAACTGGCTGACATAGCCAATGCGGCCGGCATTGGTCCGTGTCAGTTTGCCGTCATAGAGAAAACGCTCAGGCTCCCGGATGAGATTGGTCAAAGTAGTTTTTCCTGTTCCGTTACTGCCAATCAGGGCGCAGTGGCAGTTTTCCTCCAGCGTGAAGGAAATGTTCTGAAACAGCAGCGTGCTGTTGAATCCAAAGGTCAGTTTTTCGGCGTTGATCATAAAAATCCCTCAATCACTTCATGTTCGTTCTTCCTTATCATAATGGTAATGATTCTGTATTGCAAGTTCTTTTTGCACAGGACAGGGAAAATGCCATCCGGATGTTTTGTGAAAAAAAGCTTGTGGTTTCAGCGGAAGCAGTGGTACAATGGGGAAAGAGAAAGAGAGTGGGTCTTATGTGGTGGATTTTTGGGATTCTGGCAGACTGCGGCTTCAATTCTCCCAAGGACATCATCTGCGATGTGATGCAGAAAATGGGCGTGCCCCCGAAGCTGGGATATCTCTTTGTAAAGCTGGGAGCAAAACTCTTTGGCCGATTCGATCTGGAGGAGGATTCTCCGGAACAGGCGGTGCAAAAGGCTAAGGTGCCGGTGATTTTCTTCCACGGAGAGGCGGATGACTATGTGCCCTGCTGGATGAGCCGGGCGGTTTATGATGCCTGCGCGTCCCGGAAGAAGCTGGTGCAGGTGCCCGGTGCGGCCCATGGCCTCAGCTATCTGGTGGATATGGAAGGGTATTTTGCGGCAGTGGAGGCTTTTTTCGGCCCGGAGGCCAGCGCGCAGAGGGAGAAAGCAGTATGAATCTGAGAGCACAGGCGGAAACCATTATCCGCTCCGCCATCGGCGCGGTGCTGCCGGATGCGGCAGTGGTCCGGGCCCTGACAGGCGTGGAGTTCCCTGGACGGGTGATTCTGGTGGCAGCGGGAAAGGCGGCGTGGCAGATGGCAAAGGCGGCGAAAAGCTGCTGCCGCATCGACAGCGGTATTGTCATCACCAAATATGGTCATGTGGTAAATCCTTTGGAAGGGGTGAACTGCCGGGAGGCAGGACATCCTATCCCGGATGAAAATTCCTTCGCGGCGACCCAGGCAGCGCTGGAACTGACGGATAATTTAAAGGAAACGGATACGGTGCTGTTCCTGCTGTCCGGCGGTGGAAGTGCGTTGTTTGAAAAGCCTCTGATTTCCGGGGAAGAATTACAGGACATTACGGCCCAGCTTCTTTCCTGCGGCGCAGAAATTACCGAGATCAATACCATCCGCAAACGGCTGTCTGCTGTCAAAGGCGGCAGATTTGCCCGGCACTGTGCCCCGGCGAAGGTTTTCTCCATTGTGCTGTCGGATATCATCGGAGACCCGCTGGATATGATCGCTTCAGGCCCGGCCTATCCCGACAGCAGTACCTGCGCGCAGGCGCAGGCCATTGCGAAGAAATACGGGTTGCGGCTGTCTGGGGAGGCACAGCAGTGTCTGGCAGTGGAAACGCCCAAGGAACTGACCAATGTGCAGACTCAGATCACCGGTTCTGTCCGGGAGCTTTGCCGCGCAGCGGCGAAGGCTGCGGAAGGATTGGGATTTGTACCTTATATTCTGACAGACCGGCTGAATTGCCAGGCCAGGGAGGCCGGTGCCTTCCTTGGTTCCATGGCAGTGACATACCATGGTTGCGGCAGGAAACTGGCGTTCATCGCCGGCGGAGAGACGGTGGTGAAGCTGACAGGAAAAGGGAAAGGCGGACGGAATCAGGAGCTGGCGCTGTCTGCAGCTGCTGCCATGGAAGGCCTGGACAATGTGTGCATTTTCAGCATCGGCAGCGATGGCACCGATGGCCCCACCGATGCCGCAGGCGGTTATGCAGACGGAAGAACCGCAAAAATACTGCGGGAAATGGGGATCTCGATCCATGCAGTTCTGGAACAGAACGATGCCTACCACGCCCTGCAAAAAACCGGCGGTCTCCTCATTACCGGCCCCACAGGGACCAATGTCAACGATGTGGCAGTGGTGCTGATTGGATAACAAATGACCTCTGGCTTATGCCAGAGGTCATTCCAGCGTGTCGAAAATCCCCTTCGGGGCTTTCCGACAGTCTTTTTGCAGTCTGCTGCGCGCACTCGTTGTACGCTGTTAGCGTACAACTTGCACACTTGCAGCCTGAGATGGATTTTGCGTCAGGTACACGCCCTGACGCAAAATGCTCTGACTTTGTTTTTGCTTTCGCAAAAATTCTGCGAAGCCTTTTTCTGCAGTCTGAAATGACCTCTGGCTTATGCCGGAGGTCACTTCTTTTACTTTTCCGCAGGTTCCGACAGGGGAAGGGAAAGGGTTCTTGGAGTCTTGGGGGCGGGGCCGCAGGAGGAGCGGAGAATCAGTTCTGCATGGAGCATGTGGGTGCTCAGGGCAACGCCGTTGAGGTGGCAGGACAGGGCGTAGAAGGCGCTCTTGCCCAATGCCGGACGGTTCTGCCGGATGGTGCTCAGGGGCGGAGTGGTATAACGGCACATGGGGATGTCATCATAGCCCAGAATGCTGATATCCTCCGGAACCCGCAGTCCCAGCTCGTTGCAATAGAACAGGACGCTGTGAGCCAGAATATCGTGGCTGCACAAAATGGCGGTACAGCCATTTTTCAGCAGCCGGGGCAGATGCCGGGACAGGCAGACGTTTACATGGAAGGCGTTGCCCATGACGCTGTCGTCTGCGGGCAGACCCAGCTTGGTCATGACCTGCTGGAAGGCAAGGTAACGCTGCTGGTAAACATAGGCTTCCAGGGCGCTGCTCAGGTAACCGATTTTTGTATGGCCCAGGCTGCGCAGGTGCCGGATCGCAAGGGCGATGCTTTCGGTAATGTCCACACCGATGCTGGTGACCTTGGGATTGCCGCTGACATGGTTGTCATAGAGGACAGTGGGGGTGCGGCAGGTTTCAAATTCCGTGATCCAGGGGTCCAGCAGACTCAGACCCAGGAACAGACCACCGCAGTAATTCTCCCGCATCATATATTCGTCATAGCGGATTTCCTGCTGCAATTGCAGGGTCAGCGGAATGATCTCTACCTGAAAACCGGCGGGTTCTGCAGCCTGACGGAAACCTACCACAATATCATAGCCGAAATCCTCCGGCTTGCTGTACTCCATATTTAAAATAAAGACGGCCAGCCGGGGCGCTGCGGTGCTGCGGTTAAGACGGGAGTAGCCCAGCTCCACCGCTTTTTCCAGCACGGCCTGCTGCATCTTCTTGCTGACATCCTTGGCGCCGTTCAGTGCTTTGGAAACGGTTCCCTTGGAAATTCCCAGTTCCTGCGCAATATCGTCCAGTGTAGCCAAGACTTCACCCCCTGAAAAAAAGTTTTTGGAACATTTAACCGTATTATAGCATATGTGGTTTGGAAATGCAAAGGAAATTGTAAAGATTGCACAAAACGTTTCGGCGGGTTTCGAAAATACGATACTTATGGATGGTATACACAAAAAACGAGAATGCGTTTTGTGCCAAATGCTGAAAATGGAGCAGGGGGCGAATGCCGGTTGACGGGAAAACCGAAAGGCAATATACTAAAAGATACAAAACATTACGAAACTTTCTTCTTCCTGTGTTGTAACGAGGAGAGAAAACGTGTGGATTTTTAGAAATGGAGAGCTGTTTTTATGGGGTATTTCTGCGGAAAACAGGACATGCAGACCTTATCGGCCGCACAAAGATCGTCTTTTTTATTGAGTAATGGATTGGGCGGCTATGCCAGTGTCACGGCAGCCTACTCGGTACCGCGCTGCGATCAGGGCATTCTGGTGGCGGCAGTGAAAGCACCCAATGAACGCATTACCATGGTCCACCGGATGCGGGAGACCCTGCAGCTGGGAGAAAATCAGGTCTTCCTGTCCTCTCAGAGCTTTGCCGGACGGAAGGTGCAGGAGGATGGCTACCGGTATCTGGCGGGCTTTTCCTATGAGGAGCTTCCGGTGTGGACGTATCAGGAACGGGGCGTAACGGTGAAGCGGACGCTGTGCATGGTGCAGGAAGCAAACACCGCAGCAGTGCTGTACGAGATCGAAAACCGCTCCGAAAGAGACTGCACCTTGCAGGCAGAGCCTTTCCTGAAATTCGCGCCCAAGGAAGAGGCACTGAAGGAGAAAAAGGAATTTACCTATCAGCGGGGCAGTATTACCGATGGGAAATACACCCTGTATCTGTCTACCGACGGCAATCTGCGCAAGCGTGCTGCCGTCTGGCAGACCCTGGCTTACCCGGAAGATGCCAAGGACGGACGGCCTGACCATGGCCTGACGGGCTGCTGCTGCCGTATTTCCAAAACCATTCCTGCCGGAAGCACCGGGAAACTGAGCATCGTGTTCTCCATGGAACCCAATCCTGTATCGGCAGAGAAGCTGCTGGCGCAGGCGCTGGCCTACCAGAAAAAGCTGGATGCAGACTGCCCCTTTACCGACCCGGTTGCCCGGCGGCTGGCCCGAAGCGCCGATGCCTATATCTCCTGCCGGGATTCCACGGGAGAGAAGACCATTCTGGCGGGTTACCCCCTCTTCAGTGACTGGGGACGGGATACCATGATCGCGCTGCCGGGCTGCTGTCTGGCTACCGGACGGTATGCCGATGCCAAGAGTATTCTGAAAACCTTCCTCGCCTACGAAAAGGATGGTCTGGTGCCCAACCTCTTCCCGGAAGGCGAAAGCCAGCCTATGTACAATACGGTGGATGCAGCCTTGCTGCTGATTGACAGCCTGTGGCAGTATGTCCGGCGTACCGGAGATATGGAGTTCCTTCGGGAAGCGTGGCCTGTCATGGAGCGGATCATTGCGAATTACCGCAAGGGTACCCATCACCACATTGGAATGGATGAAGACGGTCTGATCTTCGCCGGCGGCGGATTGGATCAGGTGACCTGGATGGATGTCTGCGTCAATGGCATCCTGCCCACTCCCCGTCATGGCAAGCCGGTGGAGATCAATGCCTACTGGTACAATGCCCTGCGGATCATGGATGTCCTGGCGGCGGAACTTTCTCTGGATGGGAAGGACTATGCGGTTCTGGCAGAACAGGTGAAGGCTTCCTTCTGCGAGAAGTTCTATATGGAAGACAAGGGCTATTTAAAAGATGTGCTGTCCGGTACCTCTGCCGATGATCAGCTGCGGTGCAACCAGATCTGGGCGGTGTCCATGCCCTTTACCATGCTGAGCCCGGAGCAGGAGCGCAGCGTTGTGGAGACGGTGTTCCGGCATCTGTATACCCCCTGCGGCCTGCGGACCCTGTCTCCGGAGGACCCGGAGTATCATCCTACTTACGGCGGACCTCAGGTGGAGCGGGATATGGCCTACCATCAGGGCACCACATGGGTCTTCCCCATGGGCGCTTACTACCTGGCCTATCTGAAGGTCAACGGCTACAGCCAGGAGGCTGCACGGTATGTCCGCCGGCAGATGGCTGCGCTGGAAAGCATGATGGCAGAGGGCTGCATGGGCCAGCTGCCGGAAATCTATGATGGACAATTCCCCGGTGAGGGCAAAGGCTGCTTTGCCCAGGCCTGGAGCGTAGGCGAAATGCTGCGTGTCTTCGAGGCACTGGAAAGAAAATAAGTAACAATTCTTGCCTCCCTCTTTGAGGGAGGTGGCAGCCCGCAGGGCTGACGGAGGGAGTGGCACTGCCCTGGAAGGACACTCCCCC
>ERZ1032001.140-NODE-140-length-11228-cov-7.298666_pt1 | contig 11228 bp, 4 predicted proteins | sample MGYA00517102_ERZ1032001 | MGnify/ENA primary metagenome ERZ1032001 (study PRJEB33719, sample SAMN04261291) | wastewater metagenome | biome: rural village; feature: human; material: feces | host: Homo sapiens | place: El Salvador | collected 2013-01-07 ... | reverse complement strand
GCATAGCCTTTTCGGCGTTGTAGGACAACTGGCCACGGAAACGGGCTGGAGCATCGATTACATATTGGACAAAGTGAACGTAGTAACCCTGCAACTCATGATGGCGGACATGCCGCACTGGGTTTCCCCGCAGCAGCCTGACCTGATGCAGCAGATCCGGGAAATGGAGGAACGGGAGAAACAAAGGAACAGTCACAAACAAACAGAAAACACGAATCAGACAAAGGGAATGAACCCGATGGAGTTCTTTACCCATTATGCAATAAAAGATTAACGATATGGCAGTACCTGTGGAACTTGAAATATTCATGAAAGACTTGACCAAGGCAGGACTACAAAGCGTTGGTAAGAATGTGGATGATGTGGAAACCCAAACCCGGCAACTCATTTCCGCATTACAGCAGGTGATTACCGAACAAAAACGACAACTGGAATCAAACAAGGCTGCCGGACAGAGCTACACACAGGAGGCGGCCAATATCCAGGCACTCACTGGCCAGGTGCGTGGTTTGGAAGCAGGATTGAAGGAACTGAAGAAAACAAAGGAAGAGACCGCAAAGACACAGCCTATCGACATCGACACCGAAGCAGTAACCCGTAAAACCAACAACCTGAAGATGCAGTTCAGTCAGGTAGCTAGAGAACTGCCATCGCTCGCCATGGGACCGCAGATGTTTATCCTCGCCATCTCCAACAACCTACCCATGCTGGCGGATGCCATCGCCGACGTACGCAAACAGAACGAGCTGCTGGCCGCATCCGGTCAGAAAGGTGTGCCAGTATGGAAACAGTTAGCCAGTTCCGTATTTTCCTGGCAAACGGCGCTGGTGGCGGCGATTTCTTTAGGCATTGTGTTCGGAAAAGATATTATGGACTGGGTAAGCAAAATTACCAAGGGTAAGGATGCCGCCCTATCCTTGGCCGACGCACAGAAAAAGGTAAACGAGGCTTTTGAAAAGGATTCCGGTAATGTTGGCGAACAGACCGTAAGAATCAGCAGCTTGTCAGAACAATGGAAAAAACTCGGTGACAACTTGGAGGACAAGAAGCGGTTTATCAAGGAAAACAAGGAGGAACTGGATAAGCTGGGTGTGTCGGTTAGTAACGTAAACGACGCTGAAAATTTGCTTGCTAAGAATACGGAACAGTATATTCAGGCGATGTCACTCCGCGCACAGGCAGCGTCCGCATTCAAGTTGGCAACAGAAGCTTCTGAAACCGCCATTAAAAAACAGATACAGATTAACCAGGAAGAAAAGAAATCGCCTTCATTCATGGATCGTTTTCTCAGTGTACTGAGTGGTACAGGCGCATCCAGTACATGGTCATCCCGTTCCACTGAAGAGGCAACGGCTGAACAACGGCAACAGACACGTATCAACGGAATGAAGGAAGAGAAAAAGGCCGCAGAAGAAACGGAGAAAGCCTATACAGAACTTTTTACTACTCTCAGCAATCAAGCGAAGAAAGTCCTGAATGATGCAGGAATATCAGAGAGTGACAACAAAGAAGAAACGAAAATCGCAAAAACCGACTATGCCTCCCAGCTTGCCGATGCCCGTGTAAAGGCCCAGCAAACCACAGAAAAACTGCGCTTACAAATCATGATGGAAGGTATTGCCAAACGCAAGGCTCTGGCCAAGCAGGAGTATGACGAGCAGCTTGCCGATATTGACAAGCAGGAGCGCGACACCCTTGTCAAAATGGACAAATCCCGCAAGCAGGGAGACAATATACCGCAGAGTCAGTACGATTCGGTCAAGCAGGAAGCACAGACGCAGCGGATTCTGGCACAGCAGGTATTAAACAAGAAATTACTCGACATCGATAATGAATATCAGAATAAGGCCATTGAAGCACAAATAACATACAACAAACAGTACGGAACATACGCAGAACAACGTGCCGCCATCATTGCCGAGGGATTACGGAAAGCCGCAAAGACAGAGAACGATGGTTCGAGAAAACTGATTCTTCGACAGACGGAAGATGCGTTAAAACAACTTGATTTCAAGAGATTCAAGGACAGTATAAATTTTGCGGATGTCTTCAGTAATCTCGACACGCAGACCACCGGTGCATTGAATATTCTTCGTGACAAGCTGAAGGAATATATAAATAACGCCGCTGATGAGTTAGGTCCGGAAGATTTGAAAGAGCTTCAGGACGCCTTCCAAAAAATAGACTTCAAGATTGCAGAACGTAATCCGTTTGGTGAACTGAAAACGGGTCTGAAAGAATACAAGTCAGCCCAAGAAGCCGTAAACAAGGCGCAAAAGGATCTTGATACAGTAATGCAGGGAGGTGCCGTCATTACCGGCATGTATATAGATGAGAACGGGAAACTTGTCAGCAGACTGTTGTCTGTTGAACAGGCCGAAAAGAACCTGTCTGAAGCACAATCCAATCGTCAGCAAGTGCTTACGAAGTTGACTGCCGCAGCGAATTCCATTGGTACACAAGGATTACAGGTTGTCAATGTCGGTTCTCAAATTGTCGATATGCTGGGAAGTTTCGGAATTAAGATGCCTGAAGCCGTCAGCAATACCCTGAACGGTCTGGGCCAAGTGATGTCTGGGTTAGAAAGCATAGATTTGACGAAACCTTTCAGTGCCATAACCGGCTCGTTGGATATCCTCACAGGAATAGGAAATACAATTTCCGGCCTACTTGGTTTCGGTGGCGCTGACTACTCAGGCTATGAAGAAATGAAGTTACGTTACGAGGGACTGATTGATATCTGGGATACGTTGATTGACAAGAAGACAGAATACATCGACATCGATTACGGGACCGAAGCCCAGAAGGCCGCTGAAGAGGCTATCAAGCTGACAGAAACACAGATTGAACGGCAGCGGCAGCTTATCAAGCAACTTGCCGATAGCGGAAAAAGTGCAGGTTCGCACTCTCTTGGAGTACGAATCTACGATAGGCTGAACAGCCAGGACTGGGAACGGATATCCAACCTGGTTGGTGAAAAAATCACGCATGAGTACCAGTTGTGGGACTTGTCACCTGGACAGATAGAAAAACTGTTGTCAGATGAAAAACTCATTTCTGTACTTGACACCGTAAACAGTGACTTTGTAGAATACCTGCAAAACATTGTTGAATACGGTGAGCAGCTCGAAGACATAGCCAACAAGGAACAGGAGGCCATTACCGGAATTGGGTTCGACGCGTTCAGGGACGGATATATCGATATGCTATCGGATTTGTCAAGCTCTAACGAAGATTTTGCCGACAACTTCGAGAAGCAGCTTCAGAATGCCATTTTCCGGTCTCTGATAGCGAACAAATACGCATCAGATATTCAGAACTTATATGACGAATGGGCACGACTAGGAGAAGACGGACTTACCAAAACGGAAGCTGAGTACTTACGCAACCTGCAGCAGAACCTGACAGACAAGCTCGTTCAGGAGCGCGAGAATATGAAAGACCTGTTCGGCTGGGAAAGCGAAGAGGAGAAATCAACTACCGCCATCGAAGGACTGGAAGAGCTTCAGAAAGCCTACGAGAAACTTTCCGAGGCTTCCTCAAAGGCATTTTCCTCCGAGGCCGTGAAGATATTGAAACAGCAGAACGAAAACCTGAACGAGCAGATATCCCTTATAAGGAAACGGATTGACGAGGAAAACAGGTCGGCAAATCCTGATACGGACTATTTGGACGAACTGAAAGGACAGCTGGAAGATATAAACACCCAGATAGAGGACAACAAGGAGGCCATGAAAGATGCCATCTTCGGCGAGGACATCCAGTCGGCCATCTCGAACTTCGTATCTGCCTATTCCGAGGCTTTAGGAAACGGCGGTAGCATGCGGAAGATGTCCAAGGACTTTGTCGAAAGCATGGTACAGAGCATGGTGACGGAATCCATGAAGGCGGACGCGTCCCCGGTGATGGAAAACATCCGTGAAAAGCTCATCGAGGCATGGAAGGACGGCGTGGTTACGGCCGACGAACAGTTGTCCATCGAAGAGATTGTAAACAACCTGAACAAGGAGCTGAAGGACAAGTACGGGTGGGCTGAAGGACTGTTCAGAGAATCGGACATCGAGGGACTGGAAGCCTTGCAGGATGCCTACGACAAGCTTTCCGATTCGGTATCGGAAGCCTATTCGTCAGAGAAAGCCGAACTCTTGAAACAGCAGAGTGAAATCCTGCGGCAGCAGCGTGACCTCATACTGGAAAGGCTGGAGGCGGAGAAAGCTCTTGGTGAGCGTGGCGATTCTTCCCTCGTGAACGAGTGGGAGGAACAGCTGGAAGAGGTGAACGGTAAGATAGAAGAAAACAAGAAGGCGCAGCTGGATGCCATCTTCGGGCAGGACACACAAACACAGATCAGCAACCTGGCCAACGCACTGATAGATGTATGGTCGGGTGCCAAGAAGCAGGCCGACTCCGCAAAGGACTTTATCAACGGTATCATCAGGAGCATGGTGTTGGAATCGCTCATGCTGGATCTGACACCCTTCATCGATTCCCTCCGGGAACAGATGGCAGAAATGTTCGAGGACGGCATCATATCAGCCGATGAGGGTGACGCACTGGCCGGAATGGTTGAGGGTGTAATGGACAGCCTCGAAAAACAGTATGAATGGGCCGACAGATTCATGAAAGACTCGGAGGAGATTGCACAAGAACTGGAAGAGATGAAACAATCTCTGACCGGTCTCACGCTGGACAGTTTTACGGACAGCTTTGTAAGCGGACTGGCTGACATGAGCAAATCCTATAAGGATATGTGCGATGACTTCGAGGATTCGTTACGGAACTCCATCTTCAAAGGACTGGTCGAGTCGCAGTACAAGAACCGCATTACGGCCCTGTACAACATGTGGGAACGTGCCGCGGAAAGCGAGGGACAGATAACCGACAAGGAGGCCGAACAGCTACGCTATGAATACCAGCAGATCATACAGGACCTGATGAAGCAGCGCGATGAGATGGCGCAGGACTTCGGATGGGCGAATACGACGGACCAGTCCCCGTCAAGCGGAGCATTGACGACCATGAGCCAGGACAGTATAGCCGCTTTTGAAGGAATCGGGCGCAACATGCAGACACACCTGGCAAACATGGACCGTTATGTACAGGAGCTCAGGGAAACCCAGAGGCTGGACAGCGAGACACTGGCCACCATCGCCTCGCACACGGCATACATCGTACTCATCTACGATCTGATGGAAGACATGAAGTTGAACGGAATAAAGATGCAATAGCGTATGGATTTTACAGGATATCTGACAATAAACGGTACCGACCTATGGACGTCTTACGGGGCTTTTCTGGGAGAAACGACCGTCGGCGGTCATGTGAACATGGATGCCCTGATGCGGGTCCCGAAGGCAAAGGACATCACCACTGTGGATTTCCGCGAAAGGAACGGTGTGGAACTCCCCGAAAACCCGGACCTGAAACTGTCCAGCATCGAACGCACCCTACAGTTCTGGCTTCGGGGTGACAGCGGACCGGACAGGATACGGAAATACCGCAACATGATGGAGGCACTGACCTCCGGAAGGATTTCCATGACCGTAAAGGACTACGGAACATACAATATGATATACCAGGACATGCCATCGGCACCGGAATGGTACACGGACATAAGGGGTGACAGGTTCTATGCGTTCATTCAGGTAAAATTCCTGGATCCGGAACCTACCTTAACCGGCATTTAAAACCTGTTTAAATACATTTACATGGAGTTGAAGATATATGACAAATACGGGAATCTGAGACTGACGGCAAGTCCGAACAGTTCCTCTTCGCTTACGGAAGAGGTTGGCGGAGAATGCAGCGTGTCAGCCGTCTTCACGCATACGGGTTTCGTACCGCTCGATGTAGATGATTACATCGAGATAGATTCCGTACGTTACAGAATAAAGGACAGATACCGTCCGAAACAGAAGAATACGCAGAAATACGAGTATTCCGTAAAGTTCTACGCACCCATACACGATGCGGAAGACGCCATGATGCTCTTCCTGGAGGGTGACATCACATCGGAGTTCAACTACGACGGCGGACCCAGGGAACACCTGCAGCTTTGGGTAGACAACATGAACCGGGCGGCAGGAGAAAACCGGTGGAGCATCGGAACCGTTGTATCTGCCGAGAACAAGACAATCGAATACAAAAACCTGAAATGCTGGGACGCCGCATTCGGGAGTAACGGTATAGCGGCCACCTTCGAGACGGAGATGTGGGCAGACGGCTATGTAATCAACCTGTGCAGGGCCGAACGCGGCGAGCGCATTGAATTGGGATACATGCAGGGTCTTATCAACCTGGCACAGGAGGATAACGGCGAAGTGGAGTTCTTTACCCGCCTGTTCCCGCTAGGCAGTACCCGGAACATCGATGCGAGCAAATACGGATATTCCCGTTTACAGCTGCCGTCACGGGCAAAATACGTTGACCAGCTCACCTACCTCTATGGAGTAAAGGAACATTGGGAGGAATCCGCTTTCTCGGGGATTTACCCGAAATATGAGGGTACGGTCACATCCGTACGAACGGAGGAACGTGAAAACGAGGATGGACGGAAATATACCGTCTATTTCTTTACGGATTCCGGAATGGCGTTCAATCCGGACAATTACGCCATCCCTGAATACACCTACATGCTTGCCTTCCAGACCGGAGAACTGTCCGGACGGGGGAATGAAGAGGGGTCCTTCGAGGCAGCCTGGCACAACGAAATCAGAGAGTGGGAAATCATCAACGTCTATCCGGACTCCACGACACAGTTACCCGGAGGCGTGATCATCCCACGACCGGGCGACAAGTATATCCCATGGAACTTCGGCCTTCCGCAGGAATACATCACGGCGGCTGAACAGGCATACGAACAGGCCGTGTACGATTACCTGGCCAGCTACAACTTTGACCCGGACAAGTACAGCGGGCAGACAGACAGGAACTACATCGAAAGGAACAGCATCAGGTTGTACCTCGGATTGAACGTGCGGCTGCTGTCCGAACAGTACTTCAGCGATACCGGCTACAAGGACAGCCGTATCACCCGAATCGTACGCAAGCTGAACGACCTGTCCCAGGCCACCATAACCTGCTGCGACAAGATAGGAACGGGCTGGAAAAGCTCTGTGGACAACCAGCTGGACAACCTGCAGTATATCATCGCAAGACAGGCCGAGCAGACCATCATTGACATCATAAAGACGACGGACACCAAAACCCCGTCAGACTACAACGTCCTGTCCGCATTGAATGCGATAGGCATGTTCCTCCGGAAGGACAAGACCGATTCGACAACCTTCCTCCAACGTTTCCTGGGAGGTGCCGATTTCGGGCAGTACACGGCAGGCATGGTCGGCGGATCCGGAGCAAGGATAGACCGGTACGGCGACGGTGAAATGCGCTCGCTGAAACTACGTGACTCGTTGACCGTGCCGCAGATAACCTTCAACTGCATCGATGTGATTTCCGGCGACAAGGCGAACAGCTTTGCCTACGGTACGATAAAGTCTGTAGATACGGAGCAGATGACAGCAGAGCTGGATCTGCTGGAGGACCAGTGGGGAACGCTTCACGTGAACGACTTCTGCCGGGGTACTTTCCACAACCTCGCGGGAGGAAACGAATCGGAGGACAAACAGGACGCGAACGGGTTCTGGTCGTATTCGGGTTTCTCCACGGCGTATTTCACCCCGATTGAAATCCTTGAAAATACAGCCGGTACTTTCCGTTTCCGATATTCGCTCCAGCAGGGTACGTCTGTACATCCTATTCGAGGAATGAACTTCTTCGCCTACGGCAATCCGACGGACAAATCGAGACAATCCATCACCTACGAGACACGATACTATACCCGTAGGCTGAAGGATGTGACGACCTGGACCATCAACCCGACGAAGAACATATCCATGCAGGACGGACTGCTGGACGGACTTGTCATCGGCGGAATGGAAATGAGCGGCTACGGGACCTACAGTGAAAACAACTATTTCACCGGCGTACAGATTCAGTTCACTCCGGAGCAGGAAGAAAGCCTTCGCGGGGAATCGGCATACGGGGTAGTCCTGTCGGAATATTCCGGTATAGTGACACTGGACGAAAACGGGAATGTCATTACAGGGTTCCTGGAACTGAGCGACGTGTACTCCGGAGAGAATGATGTATATTCCGGGGAAGGCGATGTGGTGGTATCGAACTACCGGCTGAAGACACGTATACAGGCATTCCGCGGAAAGGAGGAACTGTACTACAGTGATACGTTCGGGAACGGAAAATTCCTGCTCAGTGTAGAGCCTTACGGGTGCACCTGCATACAGCAGGACGGTGTGGTATATATAACGGGAGTGACTGACACGAACTATGCATACGTAGATATCATCGTGAACTGCGAGGGGAATGCCGAATTCAGACAGACCTATACGCTTACCTTCGTCAAGGACGGTATCACCCCGGTACTGATAGACCTGGATAACGAGACGGGCAGCCTGACCGTAGATTCGCTGGGGAATGTCACCGGAGGACTGCCGTTCTCTACGACCGTCCGTGTCTATTCCGGCAATGATGAAATAGCCGTGGAAGGTGTGACGCTGGACATCCCTGAAGGTGTGACGGCAACGACATCCGGGAATGTGGTGACCGTACAGTCAGTATCGGCATCCACTCCCGACCGTATTCAGGTCGGCGTGAATGCCACATACAGGTATAACGGTACGCTTTACATCAAGTCAACCACACTTACACTGGCTAAAATCAGCGGAGGAGAGGATGCCGTGATATACGACCTGTTCCCCTCCGTGCAGTGTATCAAGATAGAAAAGGACGGAAGCCTTTCTACGGCCTACATATCCTGTCAGATCAAGAAAGTGGCGGGTCAGAGCGCCTCGTTCCTACAGACGCTTCCGGAAGGTCTGACGGTGAAATTCAGTATCGACGGAGGTGTTGAAACGGTTTACGAGTACCGTACCAATATCTCTTGTTCCATCATAAAGGATTCAATCAGGTTTTATCTGTATCAGGGAAGCCAGATTCTTGATGCTGAAACGGTCTTTGTACTTTCGGACGGGCAGGACGGCGAGCCGGGAAAGGATGGCGCTGACGGAGAACCCGGGAAAGACGGTCAGGACGGCGCTCCTGGAAAAGACGGAACAGACGGTAAACCTGGATTATCCGGCTGTTCAACACGTGAGTCCGAGTGGGTGGCCGGAAGAGAATACCGGAATGATACTGACCTGGAAGGTGTTTCCGTCCGGTTCGTTGACATTGCATTGGTCCGGAACGACAATCTCAATACGGGATGGGAAGCTTATATCTGCAAGAAGACACATACCTCCTCCACAACGCTTACCTATAAGAACACGACCTACTGGGAGCAGACAAGCCAGAATGTCGCTTCGATATTCCTTTCGTTCCTGCTTGCAAAGAACGCGAAGATAACCTTTTTACAGAGCAACGAACTGATAATATCAGACAGTTCGGGAAACCCTACTACAGTGCTCACCGGTACGCTTGAAGGCGATAAGACAAGACTTGCAATAGGAAGTACAGATATAGACAACGCCCCTTTCCGGGTTAACGAGAAGGGGGAAATGCATGCTACCAAGGCAACGGTACAAGGTCATGTAACTGCGACCAGCGGAACATTCACGGGATATGTGTATGCTCAGGGCGGTAGTTTCGAGAACGTTATGGTAAGCAGTTTAACCAGTAAAAACGGCAGCTTCGAGATAGACTATTACGGCAATACATCTATCAGCAACCTGAAGGCGACCGGAGGGACATTCAGTGACATAACTGCTACGGGAGGAACGTTCAGGCAGGGTACATTTGAGAATATAACGCTGAAGAAATCGATTAATACCCCAGACGATAACCTGTATATTGACGCAAACGGTAAGGTCAAACTTAAAGGGAATATCATAACGCACAACAGTGGAGGTATAATATATACCGTACCGCCATACGATGGTAATTCAGCCATCAATATACGTGGTATGGCAATAGGCGCTAACCCGTCAGCTTTGATTGATATTGATGGGATATATTACAAACTGAAACCGTTCAACGGTTATATGATAAAAATGGATGGTGGGAATTTGATTGTTTCTGACTCCGGGTATGCTGTGTTGAGCATATTCGGTGTATTATACAGTTTCCCGGATTCATCCGATATCGTTTCAGGATTTTCAGAATGGCTAAATTCAATTTGATATGGAAGAGAAAAGACTAGACATAAAGGATTTCCAGCCCTATAGCAGCGTATCGGACAACGACAAGGTGCTGATGGCGAAAGGTGGTACCGGAACGGACGCTTCCATAACCATCGGTCTGCTCCGAACCATCCTTACTGATAGAATTAAGCCTGAAATCAAAGATGGAGTATGGTATATCGGAGGCGTATCGACAGGTGTATCTGCCGGGGCAGTACAGTTGCGGCTTGGAGAAAATGGAATCGAGTACCGTTACTCCGACAACGACGAATGGGCCATGCTGATAACAGTTTCCAAGCTACAGGAACCGGCGGTAAACATAGCGGAGGAACTCCGTACTCATCCATGCAAGGTATCAGAAAATTATACCTGGATGATATGGGATGCGGTGAATAAGGTATATACGGACACGGGGATTTCCGCACGTGGACGCAGCCCTCTTATCCGTGATATGATATGGTGGGTATGGGATGAGGAAAAGGGCGATTATGTATCTACCGGACAGGCTGTCAATGATACGTTTGTACTGACGAAAGAAGACGTTGAAGGCGTTTTTGTGGGCAATGTAGTAGGACACCATCATTTGGAGTATACAGTTCCTACAATTGATAGTGTGCCAACAGACACGACCCTTACATGGACTGACAGTGATAACAATCTATACATGTTCTATGTGGGTCAACTATGTAGGGTAGCAGATTCATCCTTCGATAATGGATACAAATTTTACCAGCTTTACGACATAAAGGATGGAGCAGCCGTATGGGGAGAAATAAGCGGAGGTGGCGGTGTCGGTAAAACCTACAAAAGTGTATATCCAAATGGCGAGATTTTCAACGACTACCATATTGAATTAGAAACAGCGTTTAAATAGTTATTGAATACTATTCAAACGCTGTTTTCATATCATTCGTTCTTAGAACATCTCTGTCCTTCCTCGTATTTTATAAATCTCACATTTCGTTTTGTACTAATAAATGTAAATTATTCACATTTTGATTTGGTTGAACATCACATTTTGTTTTGAGGTTTGTA
>ERZ1032001.135-NODE-135-length-11534-cov-5.287830_pt1 | contig 11534 bp, 12 predicted proteins | sample MGYA00517102_ERZ1032001 | MGnify/ENA primary metagenome ERZ1032001 (study PRJEB33719, sample SAMN04261291) | wastewater metagenome | biome: rural village; feature: human; material: feces | host: Homo sapiens | place: El Salvador | collected 2013-01-07 ... | reverse complement strand
GGTCGGGGTCGTTCTTCTTGTTCTTCATGGTGTTGTAGTTTCTCTGCTTGCACTCAGAGCATCTCAAAGTGACTTTAACGCGCATTACGGCACCTCCTTAAAAATTGCCTCCCTGTATCACTCCGGCTAAGAAGTAAGAATTTAGGAAGCGGGAAACTACTTTTCCGCTCCGGAGCTGAAAAAAGGCCGCAAAAAAATAACCCTTTTTCACAGGTAAAATCATTCTATCACAGGGGGGGAGTAAAGTCAACAATTATTTTCGTTGATTTTTGGGAAATTTGATGTATTATAAGGTTAGAAAAATTGAGGATTATGATGTCATTGCGAGGAGCGCAGCGACGTGGCAATCCCCATCAATGGAGGAGATTGCCACGCCAGTCTGCGGACTGGCTCGCAATGACAGAATATAGAGGGAGAAATACGTATGAACAAGATCATGGGAATCGATTACGGCGACGCCCGCACCGGCGTGGCCATTTCTGACCTGTTGTGCTCCATTGTGGGCAGCACCTGCGTTATCCCCAGCCGAAATACGGAAAAAGCAATTGCGGATATCGTGAAGCTGGCTAAGGACAATATGGTGGGCGAGATTGTGGTAGGTCTGCCCAAAAACATGGACGGCACCGAGGGTGTCCGGGCAGAACTCTGCCGGGAATTTGCGCAGAAGCTGAAGGAAGCCACCGGGCTGCAGGTCGTTATGTGGGACGAGCGCCGCACGACTGTGGAAGCACATAATATTCTGTCCGCCCACAATTACCATGGCAAAAAGCGAAAGAATACAGTGGATGCCGTAGCGGCTTCCCTGATTCTGGAAGGCTATCTGGCCTACAGAAAGCGGTAAGATTACATTATTGTAGGGCGTGGACTGTTCCCGCCCTACAGTGGCTTTTGTCTATAGAATAATTCCCGCAATCCTGTGACGATCAGCAGTCCTCCGAACAACTTTTTCAACAGTTCCATATCCATGCGTAAACTCAGCATAGAGCAAAGTACGGCGCTGATACAGCCTCCGGCAACGGCTGGCAGGAGCAGTTTCCACTGAATGCAGCCCTGCTTCCACCGAAAGAAGCAGGCTACCGCCGCAGCCGGGAGGAAAAACAGCAGATTGATGCCCCGTGCGATGGCGGGTTCCATGCCCAGTACCAGCGTAAGCCATAAGATCAGCAGACTGCCGCCGCCGATTCCCAGGCCGGACAGAAAACCCAGCACTGTCCCCACAGCGACAGCCACAGGCCAGGACGCTACCATATATAGTTTACGCCTCCCCAAAGAATCAAGATTCCAAGTCCCCGGTGAAGCCATTTCACCGGGATTTTTTGTCCCCATTTTCCTGCCAGAAAACCACCCAGTCCGCTTCCCAGTAAATAAGGAAGGGCAGTAAGAAAATCCACACTGCCCCGAAACAATGTGACAGCCAGTGCTGTTATGCAGATGGGAAGAATGATGGAAATGGATGCAGGAAAGATAGCCACTTCTTCTAAAGGGGTCAGCAGCGTCAGCAGGGGCACCAGTACCATCCCGCCGCCGCCCCCAAAGAGTCCGGTTACGGCTCCTGCCAGGGTTCCCGCAAGGAGCATGCCCATGTACGGATGATTACGCAAAAAAATCCCTCCCGTGGAAGTATTTCCACAGGAGGAAAAACTATGCAGTTTTCTTTCGTTGGATCAGTCCCTGCAGCCAGAGGAAATCCTCTTTCCCCACCACCTGCATCAGACACAGCAGACTTCCCAGCAGGCAGAGAAATACCCCGCACTGTCCCGGAATCCCCCGAATCTGTCCCGCCCCCCATACTGCCGCAATGGCGGCAGCGCAACCCAGCGCAGGAACGGAAAAAGGAATGATTTCTCCCGTGATTTTCAGCAGCCGCCGCAGGCTCAGTCCGAAGTTCAGCAAATGGGTCACAAGGAAGCTGGCAAAATACCCCTCCATACCGTATTTCGGCAGTAAGAGATACAAAAACACCACATCCATGGCAGAGGTGAGGATATTATAACGGACGCAGGCCTTCTGCTGCCCCAGTCCCTTGGTCATAGCGTCGGTAATGGCATCGCAGTACAGCACCGGTACCAGCAGGGCATACAGCCGCAGATAATTGCCTGCTTCTTCGTTATCATAGAGCCGCATGCACAGAGGCTCAGCCAGCAGGAACATAAGTCCTCCAAACAGCAATCCATACAGCATGGCGACCTTTAAACTGCGCCGCACCAGATAGCAGATCCGCTTCCGGCTTCCAGCCGCCGCACACCGGGCAAGCTCCGGGATCAGCAGCTCTGCCAGCCCGAAGAGAATGCAGGCAGGGAACATTAGAATGGGAAACACCATGCCGCTTAAGCAGCCGAAAGCTGCCAGCGGCGCGGCTGTGGAAGGATGCAGGGCAAGCCTCTTGGGAACCATCAGGTTTTCTGTAGTGTTGATACCGGATTTCAGCACATCCGCCAGGGCCAGAGGGACAGCCGCCTGCAGCAAACGGCTGCGCAGGGGAATGGGGCTTCCTGCGCCCATATGCTCCCGGAGCCGCAGCAGGGTCAGACAGCCTGCTGTCAGACAGGCCCCCAGACAGCTGCCCAGAATCACACACATGCAGGCACGGCCCGGATCGTTCCCTGACCAAAAGTGCAGTCCGGTCAATGTGATGCCCATAGAGCACAGCTGTTCGGCCACCTCTACCGCGGCCAGGGTCCCAATACGGTTGGCTGCGGTAAAATACCCGGTCATCACACCGCAAAGGCAGGTCACGGGCAGAAAGGCCGCGAAAAGCCGCAGCGCGCCTACTATGCGTAAATCTCCGATCCACCCCTGCGCAATCTGAGGTGCAAAACTGTAGAGCAATAGGGCAATACTGCCGCTGAAGGCAATGCTGTACAGAAAGCAGGCGGAGAGGACCCAGGTTACATTTTTTGACCGCTTTTTCCCCAGTTCTTCAGCCGTCAGATACATGGTTGCTGTCCGGATACCGGCCATGCCAGCCACCATGGCAAGTCCGCCCACACTCATGACCAGCTGCAAAAGTCCCACTCCTGCGGCTCCCAGAGATGCGGATATGTACACCTGAAAGGTCGTTCCCACAAACCGCAGCAGCAGATTCACCCCGGTGAGCAGCAGTGCGGAATAAAAGATCGGTATCTGTTTGGGCAAAGAAATCCCCCCCTTGTCCCAAGCTTATGCGGACAAGAGGGGGCGTATGTTCAGTTTTTCTTTTTTAATATCTGCAGAAGATTGCCGATAACAATGGACACAAGGAACGTAATCAGCCAGATCACCCAGGAATAAGGGATGCCCCGCTGCCCGGAAGTCCAGAAAAGAAAATGGTAAACTTCTCCTGCCAGCAGTCCCAAGGTAAATCCCGTAAAGGCAGTAGTGGAAAGACGGGTCCAGCCCCACAGGGCAGGGGCGATGCAGGCCAGTGCACAATAGAAAAAACGTCCGTGCATGATCAGCCAGCCGAAGAGATAGGTGTGGTGCCACGGCGTGGTGTCCACTAACCATGCCCAGAAGGAAAGTCCGGGATTTTGATTCAGGATCAGCTTTCCTGCCAGAAATACCAGTGCAAAGCCCAGTGTGATCCCCAATGCATTGCGAAGTTCCCGTTTCATAGTGTCATGCCTCCGGGTTAAACTCTTTGCAGTACAGGGTCAGAGGGCATTCGCCGCACTGGGGATTCCGGGCAGTGCAGCAGTCCCGTCCAAATAGGACGATGCGGTGGCAGAAATCACTGCTTTCCTCCGGTGGCAGAATGGCCCGAAGCTGTTTTTCCACCTTTTCCGGCTCCTTGCCGTGACTGAGTCCCAGACGGCCGCAGATGCGGATGCAGTGGGTATCGCAGACCACACTGCCGGGCACGGCGTACAGGTCGCCCAGCAGCAGATTGGCAGTTTTCCGCCCCACGCCGGGAATCCGCAGCAGCTCCTCCATGGTCCCGGGAACCTTTCCGCCGAAATCAGAAAGCAGCATCTGGCAGCCTAATACGATGTCCCGGGCCTTGTGCTTGTAAAATCCGCAGGAGTGGACCAGTTCTTCCACATGGGAAATATCCGCACCGGCCATAGCCTCCAATGTGGGATAGGCGTCAAAGAGGGCAGGGGTCACCAGATTCACCCGGGCATCGGTACACTGGGCCGACAGCCGCACGGCAATCATCAGCTCGTAATCCTTGGAATAATGCAGGGCGCAGGGCGCATCCCCATAGCGCTCCTTTAAGATGTCGATGATGGCGTTTACTTTTTCTTTCATAGCACATCTTCCTTATCGTTGTTTGAGAAAAATATATCATAAAATTCAGGTGGAGGCAACAAAAATGTAGGGCGGGGTCGTAACCCCGCTCTCCATTTACAGTTTTATAAACCTTCTTCCAGAATCTCTGCCGTCAAGGCGGAGATTTCATAGGCTGTCCGCTCCTCACTGCCATTTTCCGTGACTTTGGTATAGCTTCTGCTTTGGAGCCGTCCGCAGATCTGCACCCGGTCCCGGGTATGGCACCGGGAAACTTCCAGTGCAGTCCGTCCCCAGAGAATGCAGGGCAGATAGTCCGCCCGCTTGAAGGCCCGGGGTACAGCCAGCATCACATCGCAAATTTCCCGCCCCAGAGGGGTCCGGCGGTAAGTAGGTTCCCGGCAGATGGGCCCTTCCAGAACGCAATCGTTGATAGGTTCTCCGTCCTCACAGATAATGGCATTGGCGAAGACAAAAATCAACAAATGACGTTTTCCATCGTTGCGGACATTGTGGGAGCGGACCTGTCCCGCAACTGTCAGCCTTTCTCCATCAGACAGGCCGAAGCTGTTTAATATCCCTTCTTCTGCGATGACGGGCAGCGTATCCACAGTGCCGGAAAGCCGGGGAACTTCCAGCAGAAAGCGGAAAAACCGCCGTCCGTGATTTTCGTGGGAAAACTGGGGCAGGGAGGCCAAAGTCCCACGAAGCGTAATGTGATTTGCAGAATGTTCCAAATGTACCACCTCAAAGTAACAGATGTATGGAACATCCTATGCAGCCGGCAGAGAAAGAGAACAAAGAAAAATGTCATTGCGAACCAGCCTGCGGGCTGGTTCGCAATGACATAGAATATCGTATATTTTTGTTACTTGGCCCAGCCAACGGTGCGGGCCACTGCCTTTTTCCATCCCTGCACCCGACTCTGGCGGTCTTCGGCAGAAATGACAGGCCCAAACCGGCGGTCCACCGCCCAGTTTTTCTGCACATCTTCGGTGCTGCTCCAGTAGCCCACAGCAAGACCTGCTAAGTAAGCCGCGCCCATGGCAGTGGTCTCCACGCACTTAGGACGCAGAACAGGTGTGCCGCAGATATCCGACTGGGTCTGGACCAGATAGCTGTTGGCAGATGCACCGCCGTCTACCTTCAAGGAAGAAAGGGGAATGCCGGAGTCGGCTTCCATGGCCTTCAGAACATCGTTGGTCTGGTAGGCAATGGAATCCAGCGTGGCACGGACAATATGATTGCGGTTGACACCCCGGGTCAGGCCCACGATGGCACCCCGGGCATAGGCATCCCAGTGGGGCGCGCCCAGTCCGGTGAAGGCGGGCACCACATAGCAGCCGTTGGTGTCCGGAACCTGCAAGGCCAGAGCTTCGGATTCCGCTGCGGAGGAGATGAACTGCAGCTCGTCCCGCAGCCACTGGATGGCGGCACCGGCAATGAAGATGGAGCCTTCCAGTGCATAGCTGACCTTTCCGTTCAGACCCCAGGCAATGGTGGTGACCAGTCCGTTTTTGGAGAAAATGGGCGTTTCACCGGTATTCATCAGCAGGAAAGCGCCGGTGCCGTATGTAACTTTGGATTCACCGGGCCGGAAGCAGGTCTGACCGAAGAGGGCAGCCTGCTGATCGCCGGCGGCACCGGCGATGGGGATAGAACCGCCGAAAAATTCCGGGTCAGTACTGCCGTAAATGCAGCTGGAGGGCATAGCCTTGGGCAGCATGGAAGCGGGAATGCCCATGAGCCGCAGAATCTCAAAATCCCATTCCAACGTATTGATATTAAAGAGCATGGTGCGGGAAGCGTTGGAGTAGTCCGTCACATGGACCCGACCACCGGTGAGCTTCCAGATCAGCCAGGTCTCCACAGTGCCGAACAGCAGTTCGCCCCGCTGGGCCTGCTCCCGGGCACCGGGAACATGTTCCAGAATCCAGTGGATCTTGGTGCCGGAGAAGTAGGGGTCGATGACGAGGCCCGTCTTATAGCGGATGGTATCCGTCAGTCCCTTGGCATCCAGCTTGTCGCAGTAAGGGGCGGTGCGGCGGCACTGCCAGACAATGGCGTTGTAAACGGGCTTGCCGGTGTGTTTATTCCAGACGATGGCGGTTTCCCGCTGATTGGTGATGCCGATGGCGGCGATGTCCGCAGCGGCAGCGCCAATCTTTGCCAGTGCCTGTTGGGCAACTTCCAGCTGGGTGTCAAAGATCTCTTCCGCGTCATGCTCCACCCAGCCCGGCTGGGGGAAAATCTGGGTAAACTCCTTTTGCGCAACAGAGCAGATTTCGCCTGCGGTGTTGAATAAAATGCAGCGGTTGGAAGTGGTACCGGAGTCCAGTGCCATGATATATTTCGGCATAAGAACACGCCCTTTCCTTAATATATGTGAAAATTGTACCATAGAGAATAAAAAATGACAAGCACTTTTGGAGAAAAAGATAGAAAACTCCCACATCGGTGCAGTTATTAGATAAATTGGAATTGGCTTACTTCTTGTCAGGCAAGAAAGTCATTATAGCGCCTACGATACCAACGATGGAAAAAATTAAAGACCATCCAAAGTCTAAATCAAAAAACTGCGCATTTCCAAAACCGAGCATTAAGAGAATACTAACTAAAATTAATGCAATACCTTGCAGTTGCTTTTTCATACAATCACACCTTGCCAAATTGTAATTTACTTAACTAAATAATATCACATCCATGCATCCATGGGAAGTAGATGCAATAATATACGTCATTTTTTTAGCAGACTTTGCGTTGGAAAACAGCAAAACCGCCGCATCATCATGGATGCGGCGGTTACGTTTTACATCGGATGCCTCTTTGCCCACCACCAGCTTACGGTACTGATACTCAGCGTCACAGCCAGATGCAGGACAATATTGGGCGGGGTGAAATTATAGGTATTGGAAACTTCCCCAAATTCCAGCAGGAACCGGGCCAGCATTCCAACCAGGACCACTGCCAGATGAATCAGGAAAACCTGTCCAAGCCGGGCGTCAGGCTGCAGCCGGGTCATAAAGGCACCCAGATAGGCGTAGATACTGACGCTGACAAATACATTTGTGAAAGTCAGTGTGGTGGAATACTGCCTTGTCAGATTGTAGATTGGGAACGAGCTGCAGGCCAGAATGACAAAAAACAGAAGTACGGAAGCAGCGGCAATTCGTCTGTGGTTTCGGAACCAGCTTTCCAGTTTTTTCATAGACCTGCTCCTTTTTTGTTTCTCACTGAATATGGCTGTGGTTGCTGATATGCTCCTCACAGTAGCAGTAGTAGCCCTTGCACCGGGAGCAGTAGCGGAATTCCAGCTCGGGATTGGAAATATCCGTCCGTCCGCAGATGGTGCAGCGGTGAGTATAGGGTGCTTTCGGTGCTGCCTTCGTAGCTTCGTAAGAGCCGGCATCAAACTGGATGACCTTGGCTTTCTTCTGCTGGACAGGCTGCTTTTTGAAGAGCCGCCGGGCGTTAATCCGCCAGGACAGAGGCAGTACATTCAGCACATCAGAGCCAAAGAACAGGAAGTAGTTGGCGAGGGAGATCACCGAGAAGAAATTATAAGGGAAGGACTGGGTGAACAGGTCCAGCACAACGATTGCCAGATCAAACAGGGCAAACAGCCGGGCTTTCACCGGGATGATGAAGAACAGCAGGAACTGGGAATCCGGGTACAGGGTGGCATAGCTGAGGAACAAACTCAGATTCAGATAGGTCACACTGGCAGTGCCGCCGAAAAGCATACAGTACACATCCATCATGATCACGCCGGTGAAATAGAACAGGTTGAACCGCAGCGTACCCCAGATGTTTTCCATAGCCCGTCCGATGGAATAGTAGCACAGCAGAGAAACCATCATCAGCAGAAGGCTGTCGATGCGGTAGGTCAGAGGGTAGGTGATCAGCCGCCAGATCTGGCCCTGCAAAATCAGGCTGCGGTCAAAATACAGCAGGCTGTACAGAAAGTAGTTGCCGGAGATCTCGCTCATAAGATACACCACAGCGCTGCCCAGTGCAATATACAGCATCAGATTGGGGATGCCTTTGCTGCGGTTGTTGTAGCAGAAAAGTTCAAATCGTCTGCGAAGGTTTTTCAAAATGGTCACTCCCGAAAAATGGTATTTATAACATTCTACCAGTAAAAGGGTCAAAAGTCTATAGCAGAATTGTGAACATTTTTAATGGGAAATAATCGAAAAAACTGTTGACTTTTCTGCGGAAATGAGTAAAATATTTAAGTAAATTGCATACAAGCCTTATCAAGAGCGGTGGAGGGAACGGCCCGATGAAACCCGGCAACCTGGCGGAAGCTAAGGTGCCAAATCCGGCGGCAGACGAAAGATGAGGATTCGATATACGCACATCGAATCTTCGGTGTGCGGTTTTTGATTTTTATGGAAGAATTTTAGAAAAAATGTCATTGCGAACCAGCCCGCAGGCTGGTGTGGCAATCCCGACCAAAGGTCCGCGCAGAAACCGGAAACGCCACCTTTCGGAAAGAAGGCGGGAGATTGCCACGTCGCTTCGCTCCCCGCAATGACACGCGTATGAAAGGAACAAAAATGGAAAAAAGACTCTTTACCTCCGAATGTGTAACCAACGGCCATCCTGACAAGGTTGCCGACTCTATCTCTGATGCCATCCTGGATGCCTGCCTCCGGCAGGACCCCGGTTCCCGCGTTGCCTGCGAGACCATGGTCACCACCAACTTCTGCATCATCTGCGGTGAGATCACCACTAAGGCAGTGGTAGATTATAAGGAAGTGGCCCGGGAAGCCATCCGCAAGATCGGCTATGTCTACCCCGGCGACGGCTTTGATGCCGACAGTGTGGAGATCCAGTGCCGCATTCATACCCAGTCCGCTGACATCGCTCTGGGCACCAACGATGAGGTTGGCGGCGCAGGCGATCAGGGCATGATGTTTGGCGGTGCCTGCACCCAGACCCCTGAGCTGATGCCCCTGCCCGTGGCCCTGTCCCGTGCCTTGTGCAACCGCCTGACCGAATGTGTCCACTCCACCGACCTGCTGCGTCCCGACGGAAAGACCCAGGTTACCGTGGAATATGACGAAAAGGGCAATGTTGTTGGCGTGAACACTGTGGTTGTCTCTATCATGCACAGCGCTGATTTTGAAATGGAGGAGCTGCGCAAGTACGTCCGGGAAGGTGTCATCGCTCCCGTTCTGGCAAACTACGGCTTCGACATTGCCGATGTTGCCAACATCCACATCAATCCCACCGGCAACTTCGTCATCGGCGGCCCCAACGGCGACACCGGTCTGACCGGCCGTAAGATCATCGTGGATACCTACGGCGGCTACTTCTCCCACGGCGGCGGCGCCTTCTCCGGTAAGGACCCCACCAAGGTGGACCGCTCCGCTGCCTACATGGCCCGTTATATGGCAAAGAATCTGGTTGCCGCAGGCCTGGCAACCCAGGTCCAGGTCCAGCTGGCCTACGCTATCGGCGTTGCTCAGCCTGTTTCCGTCCGTGTGGACAGCTATGGCACCGGCCTCATTTCCGATGAGAAGATGACGGAGCTGCTGCGCAAGACGTGTGACCTGACCCCCGGCGGCATCATCCGGAAACTGGACCTGCGCCGTCCCATCTATGCCCCCACCGCAGCTGTGGGCCACTTCGGTGTCGAAGAGGGCCGCCCTTGGGAGCAGACCGATATTGCAGACGAGCTGAAGAAGCTGGCTCAGATTTGATTTTGATCATGTAGGGGCGATCATCGATCGCCCGCAGGCGACCAATGGTCGCCCCTACGAGAATCGCATACCGAAGGAGGACGAAATTTCGTCCTCCTTTTCATATTTCCTTTGCAAAACGGGAAGAATGTGGTATGATAATTCCATAAACTTTCTTTGGAGGGCTTCCTATGCTGGACTACATCCGAATTGCCTGCGCCGTACCTGCTGTGAAGGTGGGCGACGTGAAGAAAAATACCGCAGATATCTGCGCCTATATGGCAAAAGCCGATGACCAAAACGCCGATATTGTCCTGTTTCCGGAACTAGCCATGACTGGCTACACCTGCGGCGACCTGTTTTACCAGGAAACCCTCCACAGAGCTGTGGAAGCAGGGCTGATGCAGATCCTGGAATGCTCCCGCAGCTATCCTGCGTTAACGGCCGTGATCGGACTGCCTGTCCGGATGGGGATGCAGCTTGCCAACTGCGCGGCTGTGATCTCCGATGGCTGCATCCGCGGTCTGGTATCCAAAACTTTCCTGCCGGATTATGGCGGATTCAATGAAAGCCGCTGGTTCTCCGCTGTGGAGGAGGGCACCTATGTGACCCTGGCAGGTCAGGAAGTCAGCTTGGGTACGGATCTGCTCTACCGGGTGGGAGAGACCACCGTCGGCATCGAGGTTTGCGAAGATCTCTGGGCACCCATCGCCCCCTCTTCCTTCCATGCCCTCAACGGTGCGGAGGTGATCCTGAATCTGGCTGCTTCTCCGGAACAGGTTGGCGCAAAGCGCTCCCGGGCAGAGCTTGTGAAGGCACAGTCTGCAGCAGGCAAATGCGTTTACGCTTTCGTTTCCGCAGGCTGTACCGAATCTACCTCGGATCTGGTATTCTCCGGTCACAGTGTCATTGCTGAAAACGGTACCATTCTGGCAGAAAATGAAGGTGTGGTTGCCTCTGATTACCTGCTGGTGCAGGACTGCGACCTGGGCCGTATCCGTGCCGAACGCCGGAAGAATGCCACTTTCCGCAGCTGCGCCCAGCGCTATGCCGGCGGCATGCTGACCACTGTGGGCGGCACCGATGCCCTTCGCTCTGACGGCAGTCTGTATCCTCTGCAGAAACTGCCCTTTATTCCCTCCACCAAGGCAGAACGGCAGACTTATTGCAATGAAATTTTCCAGCTCCAGGTCACCGGCCTGAAGCAGCGGCTGACTGCCATCGGCGGCGCCAATGCAGTCATCGGTATTTCCGGCGGACTGGATTCCACCCTGGCTCTGTTGGTGGCGGTAGAAGCCATGCGGCAGCTGGGCCGTCCTACCACTGATGTCTATGGTGTCACCATGCCCTGCTTCGGCACCTCTGACCGGACCTACAACAACGCCTGGGAACTGATGCGGACTCTGGGTATCAGCTCCAAGGAGATTGTCATTAAGGATGCGGTTTCCCTCCATTTTAAGGACATCGGTCATGACGAATCCATCCACAATGCCACCTATGAAAACGCCCAGGCCCGGGAACGTACCCAGATCCTTATGGACTACGCCAGCGTGGTAGGCGGCATCGTGGTGGGCACCGGCGACCTGAGCGAGCTGGCTCTGGGCTGGTGTACCTACAATGGTGACCATATGAGCA
>ERZ1032001.134-NODE-134-length-11553-cov-6.646286_pt1 | contig 11553 bp, 11 predicted proteins | sample MGYA00517102_ERZ1032001 | MGnify/ENA primary metagenome ERZ1032001 (study PRJEB33719, sample SAMN04261291) | wastewater metagenome | biome: rural village; feature: human; material: feces | host: Homo sapiens | place: El Salvador | collected 2013-01-07 ... | reverse complement strand
ATGGAACATTATTTGGGAAATATTACGGAAACGGTGGTGCCGGTGCCGGTGCCGGGGGTGCTGCTTAAGGTGATTTCCGCGCCGAGGATGATAGCAGCGTGCCGATGTGGACATCCACCGTGCGGCTTTCACCCATGTAATCGGTGCTCCAGATCCGTTCCAGCAGCTGGTCCCGGCTGAAGACCCGGCCGGGATGCTCCAGAAAGAGCTTCAGCAGATCAAATTCCTTTAAGGTCAGCTCTACCCGGGTCCCGTCTGCACAGACAGTATGGGAGACAGAGTCCATGGTCAGAAGACCAAGCCGCAGCAGCGGTTCTGCCTTTGGCCCGGAGGTCCGGCGCAGCACGGCCCGGATGCGGGAAACCATTTCCATCATACCAAAAGGCTTGGCCAGATAATCGTCGGCTCCCAGGTCCAGGGCTGCTACCTTGTCATACTCCGTACCTTTGGCGGAAGCCATGATGACAGGGATCTGGGCGGTGGCAGGGCTGCGGCGCAGCTGCTGCAAAATTGCCAGGCCATCCATTCCGGGCAGCATAATATCCAGCAGGATCAGCTGGGGCGATGTCACATCCAGAGCGGCAAACAGTCCGGTGCTGTCGGAAAAGCCTTCCGCCTCGAATCCCGAAGAGCGCAGGGCGTACAGCATCAGCTCCCGAATGCTGGCATCGTCTTCTACACAGTAAATCATCATTTTCCCTCCTTAAGAGGATACATTTCCTTGATGGTATCGCAAATCTGCAAGAAATACAAGTAAGAATTTATAAAATTCGTATAAAAACGGAATGTGGAGATATAAATATGAGTTTGTAGGGGAGGGGCTTGCCCCTCCCGCACAAATTGCGGTGCAATTTGTGATTACCCGAAGGGGAATGATTGGTTTATCGCCTATGGCGATGTCATTTTGTGATGCAAAATGACCGGGAGGGTCAAGACCCTCCCCTACGGAAAAAGGATTTCTCGAATCAATTTCCGATTTGCTCTTTACTTTATCTTGCTAAAGTGGTATAATGAGCGCAATTTCTTATTCCATTCAGGAGGAAGACCATGCGCATCGTCGTAAAAATCGGAACATCCACCCTTGCCCACCCCACCGGACATCTGAACATCCGCCGGGTGGAGGCGCTCTGCAAGATCATGAGCGATATCAAAAATGCCGGACATGAGGTGATCCTCGTTTCCTCCGGCGCCATCGGCATGGGCGTTGGCAAGCTGGGTCTGCGGCAGCGGCCCCAGGACATCCCCACCAAGCAGGCTGCCGCCGCTGTGGGACAGTGTGAGCTGATGTATGTTTATGACAAGCTGTTCAGCGAATACCATCATACTGTGGCCCAGCTGCTGATCACCAATGACAATATGGTCAACGAGACCCGGCACCGGAACTTTACCAATACCCTGAACCGGCTGCTGGAACTGGGTGCCCTGCCCATCATCAACGAAAATGATACCGTCGCCACCGACGAGATCGTCATCGGCGACAATGATACCCTGGCCGCCAAGGTGGCCCGGACGGTAAACGCGGACCTGCTGATTCTGCTGTCGGATATCGACGGCCTGTATACTGCCGACCCTCACAAGGACCCCAACGCCGTGCTTCTGCATAAGGTGACGAAAATCGACGAGGAGATTTTGAAGCTGGCAGGTGTCAGTTCCACTACTCAGGGCACTGGCGGTATGGTGACCAAGCTCCATGCAGCGGAGATCTGTCTCAGCTGCGGCTGTGACATGGTTATCGCCAACGGAAAAGAACCCGAAAACCTCTATGCCATTCTGGACGGCAGAGATGTGGGCACTACCTTTACCTGTAAATGAAACGATAGGAGGAAATCCTTATGAAAACCATGCTGGAAAATGCAAAAGCTGCAAAAACCGAAATTACCCGGCTGACCCCTGCCCAGAAAAATGCGGCCCTGCACGCCATGGCAGATGCCTTGATCGCAGAGGAAGCTGCCATTCTGGCAGCCAATGCCCTGGATCTGGAAGCCGCCAAGGGGACTGTATCTGATGTGATGCTGGACCGGCTGCAGCTGACCTCTGCGCGGATCGCGGGCATGGCCCAGGGCATCCGGGAGGTTGCGGCTCTGCCGGACCCCACGGGTATGGTGTTGGAGGAGCACACCCGCTCTGACGGCCTGCTAATCCAGAAAAAGGCAGTTCCCATGGGCGTGATCGCCATTATCTACGAAAGCCGTCCCAACGTCACTTCTGACGCAGCAGCCCTGGCTCTGAAGAGCGGCAACGTCTGTGTCCTGCGGGGCGGCAAGGAGGCCTTCCGCAGCGCCAATGCCATTGTCAATGCTTTGCGGGCAGGTCTTGCCAAGCTGGGCATTACACAGAACGCTGTGAATCTGGTGCAGGACACCACCCGGGCCAGCGCCACGGCCCTGATGACTGCCAACGGCTACATCGACCTGCTGATCCCCCGGGGCGGCGCGGGCCTTATCAACGCCTGTGTCCGCACCGCTACGGTGCCCTGCATTGCTACCGGCACCGGTATCTGCCATGTGTATGTGGAAAAGTCTGCCGATCAGGCCATGGCACTGAATATCATCGAGAATGCCAAGACCAGCCGTCCCAGCGTCTGCAATGCAGAAGAAGTGCTGTTGGTGGACAAGGCAATTGCCTGGGAATTTCTGCCCAAGCTGCATGAACGCATCGGTGGCAAGGTAGAACTGCGGCTGGACGAAATGGCAGCTTCCATCATCCCCGGTACACCTGCCGGTGAAAATGACTTTGATACGGAATTTCTGGACTACATTCTGGCTGTCAAGTGTGTGGAAGATGTGAATGAGGCAGTGGCCCACATTGCAGCCCACTCCACCGGCCACAGCGAGGCCATCGTCACTGCCGATGCCGAGGCGGAAGCCATCTTCACCTCCGGTGTGGACAGCGCAGCGGTCTATGTCAATGCTTCCACCCGGTTTACCGATGGCGGTGAGTTTGGTCTGGGCTGTGAAATGGGCATTTCCACCCAGAAGCTCCATGCCCGGGGCCCCATGGGCCTGCGGGAGCTGACCACCTATAAGTACGTCATCCATGGCAACGGCCATGTCCGGTGAATCGAGGTAACAATGCTCGGCCCCCTCACAGAGGGGGCTGGCATCGCCGTAAGGCGATGACTGGGGGAGTGTACTTGCACTGAAGCGACACTCCCTCCGTCAAAAATCAAAGATTTTTGACACCTCCCTCAAAGAGGGAGGCAAGGCTTTTAAGGAGAATGTTATGAAATACGGTTTTATCGGCTGCGGCAATATGGGCGGTGCCATTGCCAGAGCCTTAAGCAAATCCACCACCGACATCGCTGTGGCAGACCGCTCCGGCAAGGCAAAGGTGCTGGCAGGGGAGTGCGGAATCACATATTCCGACAATGCTTCCATTGCCGCAAACTGCGACCGGATCTTTCTGGGCGTGAAGCCCCATATGATGAAGGATTGTCTGGCGAAACTTCAGACCCAGCTGGCGCAGCGTAAGCCGCTGCTGATCACCATGGCGGCAGGTCTTGAGATCCAGCAGATCGAGGAGTTTGCCGGTGTCCGTCTGCCTGTTATCCGCATCATGCCCAACACCCCCACCGCCATCGGCAAGGGTGTCATCCAGTATTCCTGCAACGATCTGGTAGGGGAGGATGTTCTGGCAGACTGGCTGTCTGACATGGCTCCTTGCGGTCTGCTGGATGCTTTGGATGAGAACCTGATCGACGCTGCCAGCGCCGTTTCCGGCAGCGGTCCTGCTTATGTTTATGTCTTTCTGGAAGCTATGGCAGATGCCGGTGTTGCCTGCGGCGTACCCCGGGCCAAGGCCTATGAATATGCTGCCATGACCATGGTAGGTGCCGGTGAACTGTACCTTGCCACCAAGCAGCACCCCGGTGCCCTGAAGGATGCGGTCTGCTCTCCCGGCGGCAGCACCATTGCCGGTCTGCGGGCCATGGAAGACAAGGGTTTCCGCTCTGCTGTCATGGAGGGCGTTATCGCCACCTGCAAGCGAAATAAAGAATTGGGAAAATAATTGCAAAAAGGCCAGCCAAACCCGGCTGGCCTTTGAAGTTTTTCGGGATTGACCGGCAAGGCTATTGTCTTTTCCGGAAGATTGCTGTATACTCTAAAGAAAAAAGAAATTGGAGGAAATACCCATGGAATACAGAATTTTGGGAAAAACCGGTCTGCATATCTCCCGTATGGGCTTTGGCGGCATTCCCATTCAGCGCATCGACGCAGAGGGCACCAAGACACTGATGCAGCAGCTGAAAGCTGCCGGTGTGAATTTTATCGATACCGCCCGGGGCTATACCGTCAGTGAGGAATACCTGGGCTACGCCCTGGAGGGCATCCGGCAGGATTTTGTCATCGCCACCAAGAGCATGGCCCGGACGAAGGCAGCTATGGCCTCGGATATTGATATCAGCCTGAAAAACCTGCGCACCGACTACATCGACCTGTACCAGGTCCACAATGCCACGCCCGAGCAGCTGCAGCAGGTTGTGGCTCCCGGCGGCGCGCTGGAAGCCCTGCAGGAGGCGAAAGCTGCCGGTAAGATCGGACACATCGGCCTGACTTCCCACTCTCTGGATACCTTCAAAATGGCTCTGGATATGGACTGGGTGGAGACCTTCATGTTCCCCTACAACATTGTGGAGACCCAGGCGGAGAAGCTCATTGCCGAATGTGCCAAGCGGAACATCGGCTTCATCGACATGAAGCCTCTGGCCGGCGGTGCTATCGAAAACGCCACCCTGGCCCTGCGCTACATCTGCGCCAACGACGATGTCACTGTGGTGATCCCCGGTATGGCAGAGCCCAAGGAACTGGAGCAGAACATTGCAGCTGTGTCCGACACCTCCGCCATTACGCCCGAAGAAAAGGCTGCCTTCCTGGAGGTCCGGAATCAGCTGGGCACCAACTTCTGCCGCCGCTGCAACTACTGCCAGCCCTGTGCCGCCGGAATCAATATCTCCGGTGCTTTCCTCTTTGACGGCTATCTGCAGCGCTACGGTCTGGGAGAGTGGGCCAAGAGCCGCTATGCCACCATGGATAAGAAGGCCTCCGACTGCATCGGCTGCGGTGCCTGCGAAGCCCGCTGCCCCTACAGCCTGCCCATCCGGGATATGCTGAAAAAAGTTGCCGAGCATTTTGGTGAATAAGGAAGAACTCCCGCCGTGATACTACGGCGGGAGTTTTCTATGGAAAGAATGTGCATTTATCGCAGTACCGTAGGGGGCGGCGTCCCCGACGCCCCGCCCCAAAATCCGACCTCGATGGGCGGATTTTAGGAACAATACCGCATTTAGGAAGGATTTTGCCCCATTGAGGTGCAAAATCCTTTCGGGGCGTCCGGGAGGCCGCCCCCTACATTCCGTTTTTTAGCACAGCAATTACGATTTACTTGATGACCCGCACCCGCAGGACGCCTTCCACCTGCTTCAGGTGGTCAACTACCTGCTGGGAGGGATGCTGGTCGAAGTCCAGCATGGTGTAGGCATATTCGCCCCGGCTCTTGTTCATCAGACCGTCGATGTTCACGTTGTCCGCAGCGATGGCGGCGGTGAAGCGGCCCAGAGAGTTGGGGATATTCCGGTGGAGGATGGTGATGCGGCCTGCGGTCTGGCAGATGCCCATATCGCAGTTGGGGTAATTGACGGAATTGACGATGTTGCCGTTTTCCAGATAGTCCATCATCTGCTTGACAGCCATCTTGGCGCAGTTGTCCTCGGATTCCTCGGTAGAGGCGCCCAGATGGGGAATGGCGATGCAGCCGGGCATGTTGGCGGTCTTCTCGTTGGGGAAGTCGGTGACATAGCGGCGGACCTTGCCGGAGGCCAGGGCCTCTGCCATGGCATCGTCATCCACCAGCAGATCCCGGGCAAAGTTCAGGATGATGACACCGTCCTTCATTTTGCTCAGAGCTTCGGCGTTGATCATCTTCTCGGTTTCTTTCAGCAGGGGCACATGGAGGGTGATGACATCGCAGTCGGCGTAAATCTCATCCCGGCTCTTTACCCGCTGCACATGGCGGTCCAGGTGCCATGCGGCTTCCACGGAAATGTGAGGGTCGCAGCCGTAGACATCCATGCCCAGCTTCCGGGCCCGGTTGGCCAGGGGGCCGCCGATGGCACCCAGACCGATGATGCCCAGCTTCTCGCCGTAAATCTCATGACCGGCAAACTGGCCCTTGCCCTTTTCCACCAGACGGCTGATCTCGGAGCTGCCCTTGATGGACTGAACCCAGTTGACACCGCCGATGATGTCGCGGCTGCCCAGCAGCATGCCGCACAGGGCCAGCTCCATAACACTGCGGGCATTGGCACCGGGGGTATTGAAGACTACAATGCCCTGCTCGGCGCAGGTGGTCAGGGGAATGTTATTGACACCGGCACCGGCACGGGCCACAGCCAGAAGATTTTCCGGCAGAGGCATGTCGTGCATGGATGCGCTGCGGACCAGAATGCCGTCGGCTTCTTCCACATTGTCAACGTTGTTGTATTCTTCTGTAAACAGGGCAGTGCCCTGAGGGGAGATTTTATTCAAAGAATGGATATTATACATGTTGGATTTCCTCTTTTCCCATTGATGCACTGGCGCGGCAGCGCCCCAAGCCTTCCCCTTTGGGGAAGGTGGCAGCCCAAAGGGCTGACGGAAGAGGTAGTACCACTTCGGTCATGTGTCAGCAGTATCGTCGTTATACTGCTGAACCTCTCCCGCCCCCTTCGGGGGCACCCTCCCCAAAGGGGAGGGCTTTTCTTACCGGTTTTCTTTCTCAAACTTCTCCATAAACTGGACCAGTTTTTCCACGCCTTCCATTGGCATGGCGTTATAGATGCTGGCCCGCATGCCGCCTACGGAGCGGTGGCCCTTCAGGTTGGCGAAGCCTGCCTCGGAAGAAGCCTTGACGAAAGCAGCATCCAGTTCGGCATTGCCGGTGACGAAGGGAACGTTCATGAGGGAGCGGTCCTTCTTCACCACGGTGCCCTTGAACATATCGCTGGCATCCAGGAAATCATAGAGGATGGCAGCCTTCTTCTCGTTGCGGACCTTCATAGCCTCCAGACCGCCCTGGTTTAAGAGCCACTTGAAGACCTTGCCGCAGATGTAGATGCCGTAGGCGGGAGGGGTGTTGTACATAGAGCCGTTGTCGGCATGGGTCTTGTAGCGCAGCATGGTGGGGGTGCCGGGGAGCACATCCTCCCGGATCAGGTCGTCGCGGATGACGGCAATGACCACACCGGCAGGGCCGATGTTCTTTTGTACGCCGCCATAGAGCATACCGTATTTGGTCACATCCACAGGCTCGCTCAGGAAGCAGGAGGATACATCGGATACCAGATCCTTGCCCTTGGTGTTGGGAAGCTCCTTGAACTTGGTGCCGTAAATGGTGTTATTCTCGCAAATATAGACATAGTCAGCGTTTTCGCTGATGGGCAGATCGGAGCAGTCGGGGATGTAGGAGAAGGTCTTGTCGGCGGAAGATGCGATGGCGTTGGCCTGGCCGTACATCTTTGCCTCCTGCCAGGCCTTCTTGGCCCAGACACCGGTGATGATGTAGTCGGCAACGCCGTTTCTCATCAGGTTCATGGGCACGGCAGCAAACTGCTGGCTGGCACCGCCCTGCATAAACAGGACCTTGTAATTTTCGGGAATTCCCATCAGGGTCCGAAGGTCTGCTTCGGCCTCGTCGATGATGGTCTGGTAAGCCTTGGAGCGGTGGCTCATTTCCATGACGGACATGCCGGTGCCCCGGTAATCCATCATTTCCGCCGCGGCTTCCTGCAACACACTCTCCGGCAGGACAGCAGGACCTGCGGAGAAATTATATACTCTGGACATATGATATCCTCCAATTTTTGTAATAGAAAGAAAATGGGTATTTATCGGGTTGTGGCGAGGGCGCGCCCAAAGCCTTCCCCCGGGGGGAAGGTGGCACGGCGTAAGCCGTGACGGATGAGGGGTGGCGTGCAGTTCCAAGTCAGGAAGAGGGCTGAAACATAGTACAAATCGTAACATTACTGCCCGCATTCCTCATCAGTCACGAATCAGAGATTCGTGACAGCTTCCCCCCGGGGGAAGCCTTGGCGCTCCCGCGCCACTACGCCATAAATTACAATTTACCGCTGCAAAAACCTTGCCATCAATTCGTGGCCCTTAGGTTCAAAAATGCCGGTGGCCATAGCTTCTTTTTCACTGTAGCGGGCCAGGGACTTGCGCTCCTTCGTGCTGTCGTAGAGAATGTAGGGAACCGGTTCGCCTACATGGGTCCGCAGCCGCAGCAGATTGGGATGGTCCGGCAGGACCAGCATACGGAAATCCTCGCCGGCAGCTTCCAAAGCACACTTGATGGGAGCGACGATACGGCTGTCCAGATATTCAATGGACTTGACCTTCTCTTCCGTGAGACCCTGATGGGCCATTTCGTCGGGGGCTTCCAGATGGACATAGGCAAAATCACAGCCGTCCTTTAACAGGGCGTCAATGGCAGCCTGAGCCTTGCCTTCCCAGTTGGTATCAATGGAGCCGGTGGCACCTTCCACTTCGCAAATCTGCATATCGGCACCGACAGCGATGCCCTTCAGCAGGTCCACAGCGGAAATGACAGCACCCTTCAGGCCGGTCTTTTCGGCAAAGGACTGCAGGCTGGGCTTGGTGCCGGCACCCCAGTACCACAGGGTATTGGCCTTGTTCTTGCCTGCAGCGGCACGGGCTACATTCAGCGGGTGGTTGTTGAGAATGTCGAAGCTTTTTTCCATAAATTCCCGCAAAACCGGCTCCTTGGGCAGCCAGGGACCGATGACCTGGGTCAGATGGTCATGGGGGGGCTCCAGCTGGGCAAGTCTGCCGTGCTTCCAAACCATGATGTGGCGGTAGCTGGTGCCGGTGTAGAACTGGAATTCCTCGGAGTTGAAGGCTTCCCGGATGGCATCCATGAGGACGTCGGCATCGGCGGTGGAAATTTCGCTGGCGCTGTGGTCCAGGATGGTCTTTTGGTCGTAAGGCTCCTCCTCGGTAACGGTGGCCACATTGCAGCGGAAAATAATATCATCGGGTTCCATCTCCACGCCCACGCTGAGGGCTTCCAGGGGAGATCGTCCGGTGAAATCCGTCAGGGGATCATAACCCATGACGGACAGATTGGCGACTTCACTGCCGGGAGACATACCGGCGGGTACATTCTGGACCATACCCATCTCGCCTTTGGATGCCAGCGCATCCATAGTGGGGGTGTTGGCAGCTTCCAGGGGGGTCTTGCCGCCCAGGGCGGCGATGGGCTCGTCGGACATGCCGTCACCCAGCACTACGATATACTTCATAACCTCTCTCCTTACTGCGAAAGTTATAGCAGTCCGTGCTATAAAGACAAATGTGTACGATAATCAATATAGTACCACTTTCGCTCCCGGAATACAATACGATAATCTGCCTGAAAATGTGCTCCTGTTTTTCTGTATTCGTGGGCAATTTGGCAGATGGTATGCTGAGAATGATCGTTTATAACTGTATTCGTAGGGGGCAAGCCCCTCCCCTACGAATATAAACTTCAATTTTTCTTTCCAACTGCCTGATTATATGCTATTATCTTTTCAAAGGAGCTGAGTGTATGCGACTACCTTATGAATTTTACCATCGTCCCTGTCTGGAGGTGGCACCGGAGCTGGTGGGCAAGGTGCTGGTACACCGGGGACAGCGGCTGCGGATCTCGGAAACGGAAGCCTACTGCGGTGTGGCAGACACCGCCTGCCATGCCCATAAGGGCCGCACCAAGCGGACAGAGGTGTTGTATGCCGATGCGGGAACGATTTATGTCTACCTCTGCTATGGGGTCCACTGGCTGCTGAATGTTATCACCGGAGATGTGGATGACCCCCAGGGTGTCCTGATCCGGGCCTGCGTGGAGGCAGAGGGGCCCGGCAGGCTGACGAAAAAGCTGGGGATCACCGGAGCGCAGAACCGGAAGAGTGCGGTGGATTCCGAGGAACTCTGGATCGAAGATGACGGCTTTCGCTGTGAGATCGCTCTGGATAAGCGGGTAGGCATCGGCTATGCCGCTCAGGAGGACCAGGACCGTTTGTGGCGGTTTAAAATGAAAAAAGAAAAACTGTAGGACGGGTGATTATCCGTCCTACAGTTTGCTTTACTTATCGATGCGGTCTGCGCCTTTTGCAGTCCGTCTGAGACCGATTTCCTGTCCTTTGGCGATGCGGATGATGTTTTCCCAGTGCTTCAGGAACATTACCACGGTGGCGACACCCAGAATGGCTACCAGAATCAGATTATGAGTGGTGAAAAAGGTATACACCGGAGCGACTACAATGCTGCTGAGGGCACCCACGGAAATGAAATCCGTGATGAGGGTTGCCAGCACGATGACAGCACCAATAATCAGTGCCAGCTTCCAGTTCAGGGCAAGGACCATGCCAAAGTAGGAGGCCAGTCCCTTGCCGCCCCGGAAGCCCAGATAGAAGGGGAAGATATGGCCCAGAACGCAGGCCACACCGGCGGCTGCCCCGGCGTATTCCAGCTGCGGGAACAGCCATTTGGCAGCAATGACGGCGATAACAGCCTTGCCGATATCATGGAGGGCTACTGCCACACCGGCACTCCAGCCGAAGAGGACCGTGGCGTTGGAAGCACCCAGATTGCCGCTGCCGGCGGTGCGGATATCTGTTTTCTTGAATTTTCCAATATAATATGCCATGCTGGAGCAGCCCAGCAGATAACCCAGAATGATTGCCAGAAGATATTGCATAGGAATCCCTCCAATTTGTTTCTACTTGCCAGTATACCACAGGAATACACAGGAGGCAAACAAAATTTAAATGCGGGAGCAATATCTACAGTTTTCACAGTCACTTCCCGGCAGTTTCCACAAAAAGTATGGTGTATCTTGACCAATAACTGCCGCTATGATATTATTATTTAAGCTATAACCAACAAAATAACACGAAAGAGGTAATTACTATGAAAGATTGCAACTGCGGCTACTGCATGGGCGGCGAGATTCTGGCGGGCTTCGGCATCAAGATCTGTGACCTGAAGGTCTCCCAGCTGATCCTGTTCAAGGAGCAGAGCCATCCCGGCCGTGTCATCGTGGCTTACAAAGACCATGTTTCCGAGCTGGTGAATATCTCCGCCGAAGAGCGCGCACTGTTCTTCGAGGATGTTGCCACCGCGGCAAACGCCATCCATAAGGCATTCCATCCCGATAAGGTCAACTACGGTGCCTACGGCGACGGTGGCTGCCACCTGCACTTCCACCTGGTCCCCAAGTACCAGGGCGAGTTCGAGTGGGGCACTCCCTTTGCCATGAACCCCGGCAAGACCTACCTGACCGAGGCTGAGTACGACGAAATGATCGCCAAGATCAAGGCTGCCCTGTAAGGATATACGGTTTCAGCCCCCGGATGCATTCCCAATGTCATTAAGTTAACAGGATTGTAGGGTGCGGATATATCCGCACCGGGCAGTTTCGACAATTGGGCGTTTGGTTTTTACGCTCAGTTTTCGGGGGTTCCCGGTTGAGATATATCTCAACCCTACATCGGATTTCTTAACTTAATGACATTGG
>ERZ1032001.133-NODE-133-length-11594-cov-3.772684_pt1 | contig 11594 bp, 7 predicted proteins | sample MGYA00517102_ERZ1032001 | MGnify/ENA primary metagenome ERZ1032001 (study PRJEB33719, sample SAMN04261291) | wastewater metagenome | biome: rural village; feature: human; material: feces | host: Homo sapiens | place: El Salvador | collected 2013-01-07 ... | reverse complement strand
TGAGTTTTGCCGAGCTATTGAAGCAAAAATCGGTATATGGAGTCAGTCACATACAATTTGTAATCGGCGGTTCCTTGGGACTTCACAAAAAAGTCAGTCAAAGAAGTGATTATAAACTCAGTTTTTCGGATATGACTTTTCCGCATCAGCTTATACGTGTAATTTTATCAGAACAGATATACAGGGCGTTCCGGATTATTTCCGGTGAACCGTATCATAAATGAAACTGAAGCACTATAACTTGTTTGTAAATGTAAAAACAGAACAAGTTATAGTGCTTTTTTGTAAAAAAATTTGGATTTATGTCTTAACATATTTTTACAAAAGTGATAAAATAAATTAATTAGGTTTGTTTATAAAGGAGTAGTATGCCCAAGCAAGGGGTGCTATTGTTGATGAAACAGACCATATAAGAAGAAAAATGACATTCAATCACGTGAAAAAAAGGTAGGGACAAAAGGTGAAGAACAAGCAGTTAAGAATTATTATGGTTGTAGTATTTGCACTGATTTTGGCAGTGACAGGTTTGACGACGAAAACAATGCTCGACACAACCAAACAATTCTCTCAGGATGGGTATGTTTTAGTGCCGTCCAGAGATTCAGAGACAACAAAGAATATGAATGAACAGTTCTATTTTTCGGCAGGCACGAACTACCGCAATAAATACGGACAGACTATCAAATTCAAAGATACTTCAAATAACGAAGTGTCTATGGGAACAGAGGAATTTGTTCATTACAATGATGGTTCACTTGGTGCATTCACAAAAGGTGTTGTAATGGATTTGGCAGAAATCGGCGATAATCAGGTGACATATTACGGTGTTTCCGATAAGACGACGATTTTAAAACAGGGCCAGGATTATTCTATGTCATATCTTGGTAATGCTCTTACATTAAATGAATTTATCTGGAAAATCTCAGATGATACATATATGTTGGTATCACCTCAGATTGTGTTGCATTTGGCAGAGGATATTGAAGTTGTATTAGAGGATTATGTTCAGGTTCAGTATGTTGCAGGTGGTATTGCAAGATTGGTGCACCAGCAGGGAACCTATCAGACAGTTTCGGATGAAGCATATATTCAGGCAGATAGCGGATTTGAATTAAAATTGACAGAGAGGGCGTTCTATAACGGTCTCGAAAAAGCTGTGTCTTTGGATGAAATGGTAATTGATTCTTCCAGCAACCTTTATGTAGATGAAAATGAAGAAAGCTTAAAAATTCCTACTTTCCGTGTTGTAAACGGTAAAGATGGTGCAGATGGTGCAGACGGTTTTACCGGTGAAGACGGAACAGACGGTGTTGCCGGCGAAAGTGGTACAAGCGGCGAAAACGGTTCAAAGGGCCAGAACGGCTATGACGGACTTGAGGGCGACAGTGGTGAATGGGGCTATGACGGACAAGTGGGCGAAGACGGTAAAGATGCCGAAAACAGTGAAGTTGTAGACGGTATTGTCGGTATTGTTCAGGAAAGTGCGCCAACCGTTACAATGAATGCTGAGACATTTAAAGTTGGTGCCAACAGTGTTTCTATGAGATTGGATGTAAACGATCCAAAAGGACTTATTACAGGTGATGATATTGAATGTGTAATTTATAGACGTGATACTATGGAGGATGTTTATACCAAAACGATTGCTCCGGGAATTATGGGCACTGATTTGAATACGGACAATTTGCAACCGGGTGTGGATTATGTATTGATTGTATCCGGTTCATACCAGTCACAACACCATGGATTGTTTGCGGAAGTAAACTTCTTTACCAAAATTTTCAGAACAAATGAACTTGGTCTTTCTATCGAAAAAGTTCAGGTGACAGAAAATTCTATTACAGTAAAAGTAGTAAAAGAAGATGACAGTCTGGTTTCATCATATGGTATTGCACTTTACAAGGGTGAGGATGATTCCGCTACAAATATTACTACATACAAAGATACTACCTTCACAGGCAGTGAGACGTTTATTTTTAAGAAAGATGACGGTATTGAAACGGGTCTGGAAATTGAACCGAATACCGAATACAGAATTAAACTGACAGACATTGTTACCTACGACAATGAAGATAAAAATTCCTACTCAGACATGGGTGAAAAAGTAGATGTTTCCAAAACGGTTAAAACATTAAAAACAGCTCCATACTATTTACTTGATGACAATGTAACCCAGGTCAAAGTAAACGAGAAGAAGACGAAGATTCTTACAAGCAGTCGTTATCAGACGGCTACGGTATCTTTGGATACAGGAATTAAAGATATATATAACGGTATAAAAGGATACCGCTATGAATTGTATGAAACCTCTGTGGATGCGGCAAATCCTGCCGAGGCAACGCTGGTTCAGACAAAAGAGGTTCAGACAATGGAAACGGTAACCTTTAATATTGAACCGAACCAGAGATATTTTGCAAGAGTGGTTGTACTGTTTAACGACAATGAAAAACTGGTTGAGCTTGTAACAAATCCATCGGATGTGGTTTCCCTAGCATTTTCAACCTATCCGACTGTTAAATTTATCAGCAAAGACGGCAAGGAAGGCGTTTTATCACATGAATATGACAAGATTTCCGGCTATGTTATGGTAGAAGATAACAGTGCAAATCAGGATATGTTGCTGGGTCATATTAATGCGGATTATCCGCTTATTGTAAATATTACAGCTCAGACGGGAGAGTTACATACAATAAAACTCCGAACGGCGATAGACCCGCCGGAAGGCTATGCAGATACAGGAGATACGATTGCGTACTATTATTTTGAACAGAATGGTCTTGCGAGAGATATGACGCATACAGTATCTGTTTCCGGTTATGTAAATGACGGTATTGCAAACGAAGAGGAAGAAAGCGCTAACAAGGGCGAGCCGTTAATTGCGTGGAAGGATTTGACAGCCGCTGATAAACAGGCTTGTTTACAGTATTTAACAGGTTATAATGTTAAGTTGAAACAACCGGAAATGATTTATGTTAAGATGAATCAGGTGCCAAATGTAGGCGACGATTTATTTACAATTGCGCTTGCGTTTACGGATGAAGAAGGAAATGATGCAAGCTATGAAGTAGCCAATATGGAAAAAATCACTTTCAGTCTTAAAACAGATAATAGTGAGGATGAAAGTGTGGCTTCCATAACTATCGGTACGGCAGCCAACCTTATGGATGCGGATGAGGTAGATACTTCCAGTGATTTCGGAACCTATTATTACTCAAAATATGGGGAACCATTAAAATATACAGCTGTGGAAAACCAGCAATACTCCCAGTATATCCTGACGGATGCGTCTTTTGGCGCGAAGGGTGATTTACGTATTGCAAACGGCGGTAAATTTAAAATCACTGTGGATGCCGCATACGACTATACTCAGGATGATACGGCATATCCTGAGGTAACCAATAAATTGGATATTCAAGGTGCATTCATTTTTGAAGTGAAAAAGAGCCATACACGTGTGGCAGATCCGAACGATGCGGTTGAGGTAATGTATATTCAGAACGAAGATATGGAAACACCGAATGCAGCTTTAGAGGACGATACAATTGTCGGTCTTACGGTAGATACAGGCTATACTTTAGCGGATGTACATGAAATCATTTATTATATTTACGAGTTGCCGGGAGAAGACTCTGATATACTTGTAGAGGATGATAATCCGTCAGATGTATTGAATAAGGAAAGAGACAATGGCTATTGGAGTTCATCGCAGGTAAAAGTGAAGCAGAAAACATTTAATGTAACTCCTGCAGAAGACATAGGTAGAACGATTACACCTTGGACGGTACATTTTGACCAGTTGAACCCGGGTGAATCGACGGCAAATATAGCAGATGACGGCTCAGTGATTTTTGAACGTGGTAAGGTGTACTTTATCCGTTATGAGATTGTGACGGACGGCAATATGGAGGATACCACTACTCAGAAAATCTATCCAAACTGTGTATATGGCGGAATGGATGAAATGACGGTACCATTCTATCGTTCCAACGTATTCGGTATTGAAAGACAGACCCCTACACTTCAGAGATATTTATGGGATACTGTCACAGCAGACGGAAAGACAATCCATACATGGAAATATAGATTGAACGACCCGGACAATGCAATTTTGGAATATGTAAAAGATGATAAAACAAATGTTGTTGCAAATATTACACAATATCCTACGTATGAAGCTGCAACGGGACTGACAAACGGAACAACAGGTCAGAGCGCATCCTTAACAGGCTTATATGATGAAAACAGTAAACCGAAAACAACGTACGAATCCGTTGCGATTACAGCACTTACAAATGCAAAATGGTATACAGTGGACATTCCGTATTGTCTGTTTGAAAATGATACAAAAGCAGAATATGAGGATGTTAATAAATTATCGATTTTATCGGTTGCTTCGGAAGTGAAAGCTGTGGATGATATTATCACAGATGTTATACACAGCGGTAACGCGGATTTGGATTATGCTGTAAACGGTGTGATGGTAAAAGAGGTTAGCAATGTCAAAGGCGTTAAGGATGAATACGGCTATCGTGTTAAGATTACATTACAGGGTAGTCAGGTTGAGAGAGTTGCAGCCCTGAAAGCCACTGTAACAGGTGAAGACGACAGCGGCAATGAAAAAGTTGTAGTTTATGACCCGGTAGCAGTTAAAATGCAGAATGGTGTTATCGGTGAAGGTGCGAACAATTTTGCATATGCATATTTGGAATATGGTCCGATTGTAGATGCAGGAATTAATCATCGTGATGTACAAATTCAGGTGGAAGCATATTATACGACGAACCGTGCCGGAATGAGCACATTTACGGAATATACGGATGTGGCACATACGGTTGGATATACCGTAGCCAATAATCTGTTTGCAAATAATAATGCATGGGCGTTAAAGAGATATGATTATGAGGACGAAAACGGTATTCAGACCTATACATACTCATATCAGACAATTACAGACGATAAGGGCAATTTACAGCCTTGTCAGGAAATATATAAAGATGCATCCAATACGGGTATTGTCACAAAGACTCTGGCGAATTCCATTATCATTCCTCAGATGTCAGTAGATAATGCAACCAATATTGGATTTACAGGGGATAATTCTCTTGCATTCCGTTATGCAATCAGTCCGCTTGCTTATTCGGTAGATGAGGCAAATAAGTTTACGGATGTAATGTATGGCAAGACAATGGCGCTTGAAATGGATGAAGTGGGTGCCAAAGCATTGGACGGCAGTTATTATGTATTGGAACAGCTCTCCAGAAAAACTTTAAAAATCGACTTTGGTGATATGGCGGAAGACTATGAAGTTGCTACCTTCCGTTCGGGTGACGGAATGCCGGGTATTTCTTATTCCACAAGCGGTTCTTCAACAGGTATGTCAAGTGCCACGGTACAGTTTGATTTGAAGGGTAAATTACCGGGAACAGACCAAGGATATTATATTTATCTGTATCCGCAGGGAAGCTCTGAAAAGATTCCGCTTAAGAAAATGGAATGCGATGGAGAAGTATATTATCTTGTTGTAGGCAAAGATCCGACAACAGATATGGATACAACCTTGGCATCAGATGATACAAGTGCGGCTTACGCGCTTCCGGTCGATGAAGGTGGTTCTACAGTGACCTTTGCAATCCGTGGTCTTGAAAAGAGTACAACATATCAGGTAAAACTGATGGCGAGAGATACACAGGATACTCTTATGGATTTATTTGATTTCAAATATGAGACAGGTGGACGTTATTATCCGTTTAAAACAACCTCGTTAATCGAAATGGAATCAAGCGGTATTACCTTTGTATACGATTCGTATAAAAATAAATACGGTCTTATGAACTATGCGGTATTGGGTAGCGAAGGTACGGGTATGCGTATTTTCTACAAGGTATATGATGAATCCGATGCTGAAGTAAAATGCTCAGGTAACTATACGGATGAAGAGTTGGGTTATATGTTACAGCCACTTGGTAACAATGTAAAATATTACCAGAGTGATATGGCATTATGTAATCCTGTGAATATCAAATTTACACCGGGCGGACTCTTACAGATGGGCGCGACCTATACGGTAAAATATACTGCATATACATCAACCAATGCAGGTGTTATCACAAACAGAACAGAACCTATCGGTTATTGTGAACAGACATTTACAACACCAACAAATTTAACGATGCCACGTGCATCTATGCGTGTTGTATCCGGTGAGGATTCTTTGAATGTAACAGTAGTGATGTATGACACACAAAAGACTATTTATAACGATGTATTTTATGTGGATGTGTATGATTTGGCAGGTAATCTTGTGACAAACGAATCAACACAATTAAAAGCCCAGACGACTAACGGCAGTACAAGCACGGTATATTCCGGTAAAATTGAAAACTTACCGGCGAACCAGGCGTTCAGAGTTATTGTTAAAGCAAGTGTGGACCGTGATAACAACGGAATAGCGGAAACAAACTATGTAAATGAATTGACAGCGAATACAATCAGTACGGCGACGGCAACCGTTTCCACAAGTTATACATCTGATGGTTATTTGTCATTTAAACTTTTGGATTTGGCAAACTTCAATAACGTAACGAGAATTGTATACAGTATTGATTCCCAGGATGGTAGTACAAACTATGAAAATGCCGACAAAGCACTCAGTGAATGGACAAAAGTAGGAAGCTCATACAGCTATACAACAAGCTTTGCTCCTGAAGCGGGAACCTATCACTATACATTACAGTTCTATAACGGAAATGCTCTTGTTGGTTCAACAAGTGGTTACTTTACAAAATAGATAGGGGAGAACGTATGAAAAAGATAGAAAGAAAAAATACGGCTGAATTTAATATTTTTGGCTCGATTATCGTATTGATACTAATCGCACTGACTATTACGGTAGTGGCTGTTGTAAAAAATCAGACCGGTACGTACGCTGTTTCGGCAGGAAGCTGTGTATACGATATAGACAATGAGTACATACCGATTGAAGAAGAAGCAACCTTGTATCAGAAGGGCAACGGAGTTTATTATTTAAAAACAGCTGACAAAGAGGTTTATACTTTGGGTGAAAATGCCGTTGTCAAAGATGGCGAAGGTCGCTCAATATGGGTTTACGGAGATTTATATCAGATTGCGGCGGATGGAACGGTCAGCGTTTCATCCGGATGCACCGAAATTAAAGATTTAGGCAAACCGGGACTTTATAAACTGGCAGACAGAAAATATTTAATGACAGGAAGTAATATTACTTCCACAGATGAAGAGTATTCTACAACCGATTATGTATATATCAATATATACCAGTCGGGAGCGGCAGTTCTTATGAACGATCAGTCCAATCAGAATGTCATGCGTCCGATTATGTTAAACAGTGAAGAGTTGTATTTGGATATTTCCAGTGAATATGCATTTTTTAATAACAATCTTATTAACCTTAAAAATGTATTGGGAAGTACCAACCAATACGGTGGAGACGCACTGATTTACGTAGAAGGATTAGTTGATGATGAACAGTATAAAAGTGCCGCAGATACACCGGATGTTATTACGATTGTCGGTGGTAACGGCGGTGCAGGTGGTTCGGGCGGCTCCGGCGGAACCGGCGGACAAGGCGGTGTCGGTGGAACCGGTGGCTATGGCGGAACCGGCGGTAATGGTGGCTCCGGCGGAACCGGTGGTGTCGGTGGTGCCGGTGGAACCGGTGGTAACGGCGGCGATGGCGGTGTCGGTGGCGACGGCGGTAAAGGTAGTGATGCCAATGTAAATGCGATTAAATGGGTAAAACTGGTAGGAGTCACAGCAGGTATCGGTACACTTGATGTTGATTATGTTGTAACGGATATTACAGATGATTATGTCGCAGTCTGGCTTGAAGTAAAGCATAAAAATGCACAAGGCCAAGATGTAACAAACCAGATTTATTTAAGTAAAACGGATAATCAGTTTACGATTAGGGACTGTATACCGGGTACATACTATGAAGTCGCATTATGGTACTCAGCATATTACAGAAACAATGGTGCTATAGCTGAAGACCCAACAAAAGTTATGGTGGACAGTGTGAAAGTCCAGACAAGTTCCAACCTTGGTAATATTGAAGTTGTAAAACAGACGGAAAACACAATCGAATTTGATATGAAACTGGATAGTCAGTATTTGATTTCCAGCGGAAAAGTCAGTTTGTTTAACAGTGACGGAACACCAATCAGTTCACTTCCATTAGACACAAGTACCATTAACGAAGCTGCAAAGCATGCGGTAAGACTCAGTATACCGATAACCAGTACTGCATTAAATGATGGCGACAGAATTTATTTGCAATTCACAGACGTAATTTATAACGGCGCAGCATTCACCATTCCGGAACAGGCGTCTATTACATACACCAAATAGAAAAAGGAGATTTAGATTATGGAATCAGTTTTATCAGCAACAATGTCAGCAATTGGCTGGATTATAGGATTAGCATTTTTGGGAACAGGTATCGGACTTGGTATTCTTGGTTCAAAGGTTGCAGAGGCTGTAGGCCGAAATCCGGAAACAAAAAATGAAGTTATTCATTCAGTTATGGTAGTTGCAATCGTATTAACTTTATTATTGTTGTTATTATTTGCATTTGTATTGGTATTGTTATTCTTTAATCCATTGACTGCATAACAGGCAGAGGAGGAAACTACAGATATGGGTATATTTATAGCCGTAATCGTGGTTCTTCTGGTATTAATCTATTTTATGACGATAATGCTCAGGAGTGTTGTTTCGGAAAGTAATCAGAAGGTAAACGGTTATTTTCTGAAAAACCTTGAGATGTATGATTCAAGGTACAAAGAAAAAGTCAGCTCCTTAAGTAAAATCAACGTAGAATACGAAGAAGTATCAAGAGAACTTCGTAATATGAAAAATGAAATGATATCCTATAAAACGTCACCGTTTTATGCACCACGTCCGGTGCCTCGTGATATTTACATACCGACTGCCCGTTATATTGATAATGATTTCTTTGAAGAATATAAAATTGCCAAAGATAAATTGATGAGTATTAACAAGCAGGAAGTTATTGATAATGTAATGGAAAAAGTACCGTTCCGGGGGGATATTAAGCTCTACAATACGGTACAGAGCATTATGAATAAATTGAATTTTGATGCGATTTATGATTTGTGCAGTAGTACAAAGGAAGAACAGTTACAGATTATAAAAGAATGTCTGGATGGCGAAGAACAGAAACTTTTGCTTAAGTACATTGAAGATATGGAAGATATTGAGGAGTTTGAAATCTTAGGATTTACCGATTTCTTAAAGCATATCGCATGGAAAAACGACCCACACATATTTGTCAGTGTGGCAGAAAACGAAGAAGATTATTCGGATGAGAGCAGAAACATTGTTTGTCTCGTTGACCAGAATATCTGTGAAGGTCTTAAGATTGTTTATCAGAACAAAGTTTATGATTACAGTATTTACAAATCAAGAAGAAAAGTAGGAAGCTGAGTATGAGTACATTTGTTGAAGGTTTAGTTAATTCAAAGCTTCGTAATATGAAAGAAATGAAAAACGTATACGAAGTCGGACACGTAACAAAGGTAAAAGATTATATTCTTGAAGTTACGGGCCTTGAATCCGTTGGATTCTATGAAAGAGTTGTTATCTCCAATTATTCGGTTGGTTATGTTACTGCAATTAAGAAAAATTCAGTTATGGTAGCTGTTTTGCAGAGAGCAAACGTAATCTATGTTGGAGATGAAGTAGTTACTACAGGTTTTGATTTCTGTGCTATGTACAGTAGAGCGTCAATCGGTCATATTATTGATATTTTCGGTAACGACAGACTGCTTGATGAAAAGTTTGAAAATTTAAAACCGCTTAGTATTGAAACAAATCCGATTCCGATTATGGAAAGAGGACCTGTAAAGAGACCATTCTATACAGGTATTGCAGGTATTGACCTTGTATATCCGATTGGATACGGACAGCGTCAGTTGATTATCGGTGACAAAAAATCCGGTAAAACACAGATTGCACTGGATACCATTGTAAACCAGAAAGATAAGAACGTAATTTGTATTTACGTTGCGATTAATAAAACAAAGAAAAATATCAAAGAACTTTACGATATGCTTATGAAAAAGGGGGCGATGGAATATACACTTATCGTTGCATCCTTTAGTGAAGACGAACCACCTGTAGCATACTTTACACCATATATGGCAATGAGTGTTGCAGAACTCTATATGAGAGAGGGACAGGATGTTTTGGTTATTCTTGATGACTTAAAACACCACGCAAACATTCACCGTGAAATCAGTTTGCTTACAGGAAAAATCCCGGGTCGTGATGCATATCCGTCCGATATTTTCTACACCCATTCAAGATTGCTGGAAAAAGGATGTCAGCATAAAGACGGCGGTTCCATTACGGTACTTCCGATTGTTGAAACAAAGGGTGGAGATATTACAGACTATATTTCCACAAACATTATTTCCATTACAGACGGTCAGCTGGTTCTTTCCAGAAAGAACTTTGAAAAAGGTCAGAAACCGGCGATTGACTATACACTTAGTGTATCCCGTCTCGGTGGTGCGGTACAGGATAAGGATATGAAATCCCTTGGTGCCAAGGTGCGTCAGAGATTCTTATCCTACCTTGAAACAAGAGAAGTTTATGAACTTGCAAACACAGACGAAATGAGTTTTGAAATGCAGGCAAAATTGGAAGAAGGACGTAGAATCGAGGAAAGACTCCTTCAGTACAAATTTTCTCCAAGAAACAAAAATGAGATTATTCATATATTTGAAGAAGCATTAGAGGGCGAAAAATGAAACTAAAAAATGTAGTAAAGGTTATGAACTTTCATTCCCTGCTTCGTGTAGATAAATCCAGAAAATCTGCGAAAAAATATGCATATCTGGATAGTACCGTAGCAGAAATGATTGATAATATTGTGAATAATAGAAATATTATGCTGGACTACAAATTTTTCCGCGTAGATGAAAACAAACCGGTTCTAAACATATATTTAGGTGGTGACCTTGGATTTTGTGCCAACCTAAACTCCAGTATTACAAAGTGTGTTCTGGAAGATGTGGATGCATACAAAATCATTATCGGCAGAAAAATCCGCGCAGGAAGATATGATGACAAAGTACTTTTAAATATCAGCCGTGAAGAATATGTGGAAGATAACAGTAAAGTACTTGAAATCTTAGAAGATGCTTTTTATAACAAAAAATATTCAAAAATCAATTTAATTTACAATCATTATTACAATGCCAGTGAATTGGAATTTATGAATAAACAATTATTTCCAATGCCGAAGCATTTGTTTAGTGACAGTGACCATACCGAGGATTTTGCTTACGAGGGTGATATTGAACAGATTTTAACAAATCTGGTTATTTTGTATTTTAAATATCAGCTTGCGATTGCTACAGAAGTAAGCAGCGCGGCGTTAAATATCACAAGACAGAATTCGACCAGTGAGTCACTTAAGAAAATTGATGAACGTGAAGAAGCATTTAAGATGAGTCAGCTTCGAGAAAACAAAGAGAAAGAATTTAACAAGGTATTGGATAACTATACGAAGTTAAATCATTATTAGGAGG
>ERZ1032001.128-NODE-128-length-11897-cov-4.245482_pt1 | contig 11897 bp, 23 predicted proteins | sample MGYA00517102_ERZ1032001 | MGnify/ENA primary metagenome ERZ1032001 (study PRJEB33719, sample SAMN04261291) | wastewater metagenome | biome: rural village; feature: human; material: feces | host: Homo sapiens | place: El Salvador | collected 2013-01-07 ... | reverse complement strand
AATTATACTAATGTTTGAATAAAAGTATTTATTATAAATCAGATAATCAATTAGTTTCAAAGTTTGCTTATGTGCGGTAAAAACATTATATTTGCAAAGAATTGAGCATGAAAATGTTCTTTGTTTTATTACACCTGGATGGGGAACAGTGGTTCTTCATCCTTTTTCTTTTTGATATTCAGAGAAAATAGGATATATTTGCATCATCATGAGAAAAATAGTAACCATGTTATTGCACACGGTGGTGTGCACTTTATTCTTTATTTTAACAGAATTAAACTTACACAAAGTCCTATTTTCCTGTGAAGGAAGATGGAAGGATAATCGCAAAAAGTAATGTTGTTTGATATAATCATTATCAGTGTTATGTTTACCGCGCTTCCCTGTGAAGGGAGGTGCGTTTTTTTGTCCTTCATTACCATATTAACCTTGTATATCTTTGTATCAAAACAAACTCAAGATGAAGAAACCGACCAAACGTCTGCTCTGGACGGAGGCGTACAAGCTGATGAACGCCCGCACTCCGGACGGGAAAAACAAGCCGTTCGACATACGTTTTGTGTGTAAGGACGGAACGATAAGCGAATGTTACAACGTGCAGCGTGCCGTTTCGTATAACAGAGAAAAGGGATACCGTAAACTGGTAATGCCAAACGGAGATTTCCGTTACGTGTACGACGTACTTATTCTGCAGATTAACGACACAAAGATATTGGTTAAGTAGTTATATGGCGACAAACACAAAAAATACAAACCGTAAGAAGTCCAACCCGGGAATAAAGGAGTTCAGAGGAAAAGTGACTTCACTCGTAGACCGTGGATACCAGTATATCGGCATGCCCCACGTGTCGGAAATCCCGTCTGTATCTTCCTCGGAAATGATGAAAGGGGGAGGGGCTATCGGCGGGCTGCCCATTCAGGGCACGTTTGATATTTTCGACAGCCGGCAGTCAAACCCGGTGCCGGTCAGCAATGCCGGGACACCCGGTCTGGGTTACATTCCATGGGGACCTGGCAACATGCTGCCGAATACCATCTACAAGCTGGTAGGCAGTCTGCCGTACACGGCAACCGCCATCAAATATATTATTGACCTGACGGTAGGGCTCGGGCCACAGCTCATGTACCGCTGGTCACGCTATGTAAACGGTACGGTAAAGACTGAGCTGATTCCCTTCAAGGATGCCGGACTTCTGATTCGTAACCGAATCATGGAGATTCAGGCACAGTTGGACCAGCAGAAAGCAGAAAGCGGCGAAGAGCAGGGTGGGGGAGGTACAATCACCTGGTCGCAGGCCGTCTCCGGAGAGGAACAGAAAGATACCGCACAGGTTGGAACACCGGAATACGAGCTGAAGCAGCTTCGTGAAGACTATCGCACCTGGGAAGAGACAGACAAGGAATGGGACAAGTTCTGCGAAAATAACAATCTGGAACTTCACTACCTGAAGTGCATGACAGACGACGCGCACATGGACATTTATTTCCCGACCATCGGTCTCAGCATCGGACGGAAGGACGAAGAGTGGGACCCGAAAATCGTGAAGCTGGGAAACATTCCGGCGGTGTGCTGCCGCATGGAGGAAATGGACGAACGGATGCGCATCAACTACGTGTATTATGCGGAGAAGTGGAGAAAGGATGCCACGCCAAAGCTGGAAAGGAAAGATGTGGTGGCCTATCCCACACTGATGCCGGAAAATATGCTTACGGAGCTTCGCCGTCAGGTGGAAAAGAGTAAGAACCGTCCTCCGAAGAAACGTACCACCTGGTTCTGCTGCCCAAGCTATTACCCTTCAATGCTGAAACCTTATTACCCGCAGCCAGCCTGGTGGAGTATCTTCCCGTCGATGACTTACGACTATGCTACGACCCTGATTACCGACAAAGCTATGGCCCGTCAGAATGCGACCATGTGGGGAAAGATGATCTTCATCAACAACGAATACCTTCGTGCGATGTTCGATGAAATGGGAGCGGATACTACCGAAGCGAAACAAGCTGTACGTGACAGTATCTATAAGAAGGTGAATGAGTTCCTTCAACGCCGCGAGAACAACGGGAAAACTATCTGTCTGGACTCGTTTGTAGGTCCTGACGGAAAGACGATGCAGCATGCGGTGGAAATTGTGGATGTGCCGCAGCTGACAAATTCAACTGAATTAAAAGACGAGCTTGAAGAGATTTCCAGCATTATATTCTTTGCTTACGGTGTGCATCCGGCCCTTATTGGTGCGGTTCCTGGTAAAAGCGGTAGCAGTGGTGGAACTTACCAGCGCGAATTGCAGTTGCTCAAGCAAAACCAGCTTTCTACCCGTCAGCGCATTTATCTGCGGTTCCTGAAGAATATCTATACATTCAATAAATTGGACAAGCATGGAGAAATAGTTATCCGTCAGCAGACATTTACCACGCTCGACCGCAGCGCAACCGGCACAGAAGAGACAGAATCCACGCTATAACATACATTTTTCTTCTTCTTTTTTTGGTTTTATTCACAGAAAAAATCCCGGCAAAACGTCTGATTTGTCGGGATTTTTGTTGATTTTGGCTCAAGTGTTTATTAATAGATTTTTCAGTGTCGTAGTTAAAATGTATTCATACGTTTAAAACGTATTTATGTCTTTTTACTTAAAAATTTATTCATAGATTTCCCCCCTTTTCATATATCATAAATATACGATGTGTGGTGCATCTACCTTGATAAATTTATTCATTATCTGTTTTTTCTGCTTTTGGGTTATTTTCTGTTGAACTTATCAGGTTGTCAAATTCTTGATTTATATGTACTATATTTTTTAGTTCAAAAAATTTCAGTATAAGCTCCGTCAGATTTCTGATAAGAATTGATAAATTCATTATTAACATGGCCATAGAAAAAAATACATTGATTATCAATACACGTTCAGAAGCTCCGATAAAGAACAATATGATAGTAGACACAGTTGCTATGATAGTTAATGCGCCAGAAAAACGTGATAAATAATTATTATTTGCTTTCATTTTCTCTTGTTTTTTTATTGTCATCCATGTAGGGTCATGCACTTTAGCCTAATGGTTCTTATCCCTATATTTCCAGGAAACTGTTCCGTTTTATATCGAATTTGGAGTGGTGGCAGAGAACTCATCTTCTGGGCTTCTCCAATAAGTCCGTCTATTGTATAAGTGTAGTAGGATTTTCCGTCGATTCGTATAGGAATAGCGTCCTTACATGGCATATCTACCAAAAAGGTATGACCCTGACCTACCATGCTGATAAGCCGTTCTTTCAGAGCAGGTAGCGTACATAGGTAGTCCATTCCGTTATCTTCGGTCAGTCGGTATACCGTCGAGATGTTACGATAAAAACGTACAGTGCTTTTCAGGGAAGACGGGAAAATCTCCATTCGGCAGTCCAGTGCGTTGAGTAGTCGTAACAGTACAGGCATACCGATTCCCAGTTTCCCGTTCTCTATCTTCGACAGGTTCCCTTTGTTCATCCCGGTAATTCCTGCGAATTCATCCAGTGTAAGTCCCTGTTCCTGACGGTAGCGGCGTATTTTCTCGGAGATAGTCTGTATTGTTTCCATTCTTGCTGTTTTTTCGGTAAAGATAGTTGTTAAATCTGACAACTACAATTTTCTGAGCACTGAAACTTTGCGGTTGTTGTTAGATTTAACAACCCCTCCCTGTTCCTCTACGACGAAGTATGGCATTCCTCCGGGTAGGTAATGCCATTCTTCACGCGGAAGAAGCATCCTCAGTTGTCTGGATGCCATCCCAAGCAAGCACAGTTTTTCCACTTCCGTATGAAATCCGGTCCACAGATCTCCATTCTTCAAGCATGCAGCCTGAAGGAAAGAAGCTCCTCCACCTTTTCCAGGGAAAAATCCGTCAGGAAGCTGTCCAAGCATTTCACGGATTTCCTGCATGTGTTGACAGATGCGTTCTGGATGGAATCCTACCTTCACTTTTGCGCTCTGGATGGAATCAACAAATGTATACAGTTTACCAGGCTTGCATTCTTCGTATTCTTCGTGGCTGCGAAACATGCAGTCGGCGAAAATTCGGTCCACGTTTTCAGTATTCAGTTCGGTCATGGTTCTGTGATTTTAATGTCGTCAAGGTTATTCAAATAAACAATAATATCTTTAATAACATATACATATTCTACATTGCTTTCACCTCCCAAATATGTAAATGTATTTATTTTGTCAATATCTGAATGCGGGAAAGCACTTTTGAAAAGTTCTGACAGCTTATTGAAGTTTTTATCGGATGCAGTAAGGTGGTGCCCGAAATTTGTGATAGAAGACACATCGAATCCCTTTTTCTTCAACATTTCCACCTGATTTTTTATTTCAATTTCAAGACGAGAAGGATAGATAAACCCTCTCAATGTAACGGTCGCTCTGTAACTGTCGAAAATAATTTCATCTATATTTCCGGTTCCTTCGTTGTTCCACCATTCTTTAAAAGATTTAGTGATAAGTTTCAACCTTTCCCTTGCATCCTCGTTCGATACCTTCATGCCAAGCTGTTTTCTTAGTTCCCGGTTTTCATGGTTGAGTGAGCGTATTTCCTGGACGTATTCATTGTATTTTTTATTCAGGCTGTCTTCATATCCAAGTTCGTTCAGGATGTCTATTGCATTACTTTCAAATAATGAAAGGCTGGCTTCCTTTGTACCTTCTGTCAAGTTGCCGTTTTTCAGCAAATAAAGCATTAGAGTGAACTTTTTGTTCATGTCATTGATTTTTGCTGTCAGCGTATCGTATAGCTTACCGTCCGGATCAAGAACAGGAGTATTATCATCGTTCTTTTTAAAGTTTATTTTCCTTTCTTCCATGGTTTATTCGTTTTATTCTGTATCTAAAATATCATAGGTTTTATTATTTCCCTGATAGTCATCCAGCGGACACCAGTCTGGGATTTCTGTTGGCCTATCAGTAATAGTTATTTCTGAGTCATTCCGCTTTACTACCTTGTTTGTGGGGGTACAAAGAATGATGTATCCATGTTCAGATCCATCCCAGTTATATCTACGATGAAATACACATTCTTCGCAATGCGAAACAATTGTGCTGATTTTCTTTTTTTCTGCCATAGGTTCTAGTTATTATATCTCACAATAGGTATTTCACATTGTGAATCACGTAGGTTTTTTTCTTTAAGCCCGTAAATTTCATTTTCTCCGGTGTAGCAATCAAGCGGACACCAGTCCGGGATAAAGTTACTCATATTTATCTTATCTGTATGATAAATATAATCATCACTAATGATTATTTGGCCTTTTTTTTTGCATATAAGCACCGACCCTAGTGAGTTTTTAGAAGCATCATACCTTTGAGAGTGCGTACACTTCAGGCAGTCGGTAATGACTGCGCTTATTCTGGGTTTAACTTTATTGTCCATACTACTTATTTTTAGTGAAATTACTTTGTAAAACATTAGGAAATATAGAAAGCTCCCTTTTATTACTTTTCCCGTTCTTGTATAGCCTTACTACTACCACACGCGGATTACCGAGGTAATGAAAAAGCTTTTGCTGGAACCGGTCTACCACCTTAAATGACTCACCTGTTACATTGTCTATCAGCACGTCTCCCGTGTGAATGCTGTTTCCGTTACAGTCTACAAGAAATTTATCCAGATATTCCTGTTCTTTCTGCTTGATTCTTTTTTCGTATGGTTGTGAGATTCGGGCTATTTCGTTCTGTATTTCCTGAAGTTTCATTTTATATGGAGTGAGCTCGGATTCCATTTCCTGCTTGATGGTGAGGACTTCTTCTTCCAGTCTTTTTGCGCCTTCTGATTTTGATTCCATAATCTTATTCCGGTAGTGAGTTATCAAATATTACTTTCAGTTCACTCATTGATTCCTGAATACGTTTTTCAAGGTTTTCCGTGTAGTGGTCATCATTTATCGGATTGGTAATAAATGTTGTTACTACTCCGTTACCATTTATATCAATAGAAAGAGGGAAAAACGCAACAGTATCTACTGTCGTTCCTGGGATTAAATTGACGGTAATGCTCACGCCTTTAATGTCTTTCACCATCGTAAACCAGACGCTGTGATTCTTACACGTTGCGAGGTCCTTTATCAGTCCTTTCTCTTCCAGTGGTTTCAGGTATTTCGTAATGTATAAATCGGTGTTTACTGATTTTCTGTTTAGTTCATCATTAAGGAATTTATTTGCAGCCATCAGTCTTTGATAAATAAACCTCCGTTCTGGTGATCTAAATGTTTCCTCTGCTGACACATCGGACTTGAAAAATGTGATATGGTCTTCATCCGCCTCTGTTTCGATAATGACTTTCATTGAGTTTTCTCGTGACGGCTCATTCAGTCTGAACATGATGCGGCATCTGCATGGAATAATCCGCAAGTCTGTGATAATTCCTTTCTCTTCCAGCGGTTTCAGGTATTCAGACACATATTTTTCTATTGAGTAATCGTTTGCGGTCATATAATATCTTTATTTTGATTTTATCTGATTTATAAGGTTCATAACCTTATCCGTACTTCCACACTTTCCGCATGGAGTAAAGTTCTGCATACGTTCAAAAACCTTAAGGAAACCGTCATCTTTCAGATTTCCTACAGAAGGGCAAAGCATGGATTCGCTCATGTGTACATCAAGCTTGTAGTCCACCATAGGCATACAGAATTTTCCTAGGTTCTCACAGTTGTATGCAAAATCCTTGATGTTTTGTGTCTGTATGGATATAAGTGTAGTGTTTGAACAATCATTGTAACCATTGTTGGTCTGTTTTACCATTTCCATTATTTCAGGATTTGTTGCAGCTCTACCCAGAGGTCGCATCATTGCGATGCGTTCAGTTTCAAATGATACACGGTCCGAGAAAAGTCCTCTAATAAAGTCTTCCACACGTACAATGCTATCATGGTTCTTATACAATCCCTTAATAGAAGTAATCTGCAATCTCAGGAATGGGTATTTCCGCATAAGCTCAACAACTGCATCAAACCTATGTTTGTGGTCAATAAAAGAACCGTTTGAAACTATAACCATAGCCAAAGGTTTACACTTTTGAGCCAAAGTTCCCACAATCCATGAAAAGTCCGGATGTTCTGTCGGCTCTCCACCGCTTATAAGCAAAGATCGGAACTTCATAAAGTTGAAGAAATTTATAAACGTAGTGATGTCCTTTTTTTCGAGAAACTTTCCGTCAGGTTTACAGTCGCTCATGCAGTGAGGGCATTCCATACTGCATTTGTTTGTGATACAGAATAACATAGTCTTTGTTATTTTACTTTAATATCCCTTATGCTTTCCATAAAATAAGAATTATCCAGCATGTTGAGAAGTCCTCTTTCTTTTTCGCTGATATACTTTTGTTTGTCCCACATTTCATGCAAAACTTCCTCACAGAACACTCCTTCACAAAGTAATATATTTTTCAGTGCATTAATGTTTATTTCCTTGACTCCGTACTGAAAACATTTATACTGTAAGTAATTGGCATACATTACGGCGATGGCCGGACGGTCTATAAGTGTACTTATTATAAGTGCTGAAGGATAATCTATCTTAAAAGTAAAATTTTTTTCTATAAGATTTATCAGGAAAGAAGTGTAATCAAACTGCGAAGACAGTTCTTTATGTGCATTTAGGAAATTACCAACAATTTCATGATTCATTTTGAAAATGGAAAGTAGTCTTCTTTGTGTATCATTTATTTCTATCTTTGGTTTCCGGTCCAGTTCCTCACACCATTTCTGAATGGCGTCCGGACCTAGGTCTTTCTGATGTTTAAATTCCATAGCGATGTAGTTTTAATGGTTTATTATTTTATACGTTCCGACTGATCCGCGCATGTTACATGGCTAATTTCAAGGTTTCTGCAGCTCATACATGTGGGTAAGGTAGGGGCGTGGACACGTCCGCATTTCGGGCAATCCATCCGTATAGCGCTGATGCTGGTATATTGTCAGCAGGCTTGTTTTCAATTCGGGCCATTTCAACGGCTTTCACTGCATCGTCAAGCAAGACGGTGTAGTAGGATTCTCTTCCATTGAATTGCTCCGCTTTCTTTTTGTTAAGGTATTCTTCGGGTGTCATGGTCCAATTATTTGTAGTTCATTACCAACTTTCAGTTTGGCTAAGAGTATATTTACGGCTGCTACCTGATTTGACAATTCATTGAGGTAGATCCTAAATATTTCTTTCATCAGCTTGTCATCCACGTTTATATTGACAGTCTTGGATTTCCCTTTTTTATATCCGAACAATTTTCGTTCTTTGTAGATAATGAGCTGATGAAGTTGAATATCTTCCATCTCTTCCATGTTTTGAATGGCTTCATCGAGCATTTTCAGCCTTCTTGTGGCTTCCACTTCATTACCAAGGATTCCCTCGACTTCGTCTATCAGTTTCTTTAGATCTTCCGTCATAACTCATTCTGTTTATAATTTGTGGGGTAATCACTCCACTCTCTTATCTCTGCATTGCAGCAGGGGCACAAAACATATAGCAATGTTTTTTCTATTCTTGTAAATGGGAACTTCCCATCACTCCTGGATAGCACGTCCCTTTTATCGAAAGTAAACTCGCACCCGCAGAACTGGCAGGTCGATATTTTCTTTTCGTATTTCCCTTCTTTGATAATTTCAATCATATTGTTACAGGTTACGACAACACCACATACATGGCTGCCAAAAACAGATAATATAATTTGGTTTTACTCATGGCTGATTTCCTTTACATATTGTTCCAGAATTGATTTCACTTTTCGGATGGATTCTGTTTCCAGGTGTATGACTGGGAGTGCATATTCTTCAAATCCATCTTCGTTCGTATATAGAATATACAGCATATCTTCTGTAAATTCCACGCCTTTAAACCTGACTTCATCGCCATCTGCCAGGGAAAATATTTCATCCTCTAAATCCAGCTCGTCGATAATCTCATATCTTTCTATTCTGAAATCGTCCATGTCATCATATTCACAGACGGGAGGCAGAAGCAGATAAATTTCTCTGTAGAGTTTGAATCGCTCCAGCATTTCTTCGGGTGTAATTTCTATTTTCATAGTTGTTTAGTTTTGATTAATATCCGTTTTCACATGCTTTGCAGCAAAATTTCTCACGATCGTCCGCATCGGAATCAGTGATTTCATATCTACGACCGCACTGCTTGCAGGTATATTCAATTACGTCCGATTGATAGAATTCGCAGAAATCTTCCGCTTTTACTTCTTTCCCGAAGTTGGTACATTTCCCATCCTGGTAGCTGTTGCAGGTTGCGCAGGTAGGGGAGAAGAATGCAGATTTCTTTAGAAGTTCAGGATTGTCGTGAATGTTCCCCACGATTTCGCAATGGAAGCCTTCGTCAGCTGTTTCGGTAAAGGCGTGAAGGGGGAATCCTCCATAAATCCGTTCGTTACATTCTTCTACTGAAGCATAAAACATACCTGCCTGGAATCTGATTACATACAGTTTGTTGTCATGATCCCATCTCACGATGTCGTCTTCATAAATTTCTTTCCCATTTTTGTCTGGGAGCCCGGAGAACTGGCCGATGGTATCTTTGTTTACTACACATGAGAAACTTTTAGGGTCAAAATTTATTCTATAATGACCTTTCATGTCATTAGTTAGAAGACCATATACCCAACTATTATCTTTAAGTTTTTTCCCTCTGAATTTTATTTGTCTTTTCATAAGCTTAATAGTTCGGGATTATCGAATTTGTTTCCTATTACTTCTATAAACATTTTCTCCCACCAGGGAATAGGAGGTTGCATCCATATTTCCCATTGGTCCTGATTTTTCAGGTCGCAAATATTGGCGACACAAAAGGCTGCTTTCTCTGGAATAAACTTCACCAACTTTGGAAATTCTCCGTTTACGGTTATAATATCTCCGTCGAAAATTTCGGTGTTATTCTTGTCTTTTTTCCGATGAACTGGCCAATAGTATTTTCCTTTACTGCAATTTCGGCGTATTGTGTTTTCCCTTTGTCGTCAAAGTATGGGAATAGGATTTCAGGATAACAGCCACTCCGTTGAAATAAGTCTCCATACAGCCATTTGTTTGAGTCTATTTCCTTACCTCTGAATTTTATTGTATGTTCCATAATCTACATAATAATTGTTCCAGAATTATTTTCTATGTATGTTTGAGTCTTCACGGACCGTAACCATTGATTACGGATTTTCCCCCAATATTCAATATCAATACTGTTGAAAATATGCCTGCGAATTTTTGCAGCTTTTTTAGCGTATTGCATAATGTCTTCGATAGGCCGGCACATTCTTCGTTGAATATCAAAACCAATTTCTTCGATTCTGTTAAAACAATTCACTTTTATGTAACATAGCCCGATTCCCTCTACTTCTGCAAAGACAAATATGTCGCTTAAAAAGAATGGATTAGGTGCCTCATATATTTTCATATCAGTTATTTTTATTTTTCCGTATTAGGTATTAAGTCTTTTATGTAAGCCCACCTGATTAATCTTTGTGAAACGGCATATACATCCCATCTTATTGTGTCTTTATATAAGCAGTCAGTCTCCCATTCTTCGTCCACTGTTTGATATACAAAAAATTCGTTCATGACAGGCTTTTCATGAGAATCATGCCATACACTATTTATTCTCCATTCTGCGACTTTTACACAAGCATTCTCAACATCTTCCTGTGAAATTGCGCTTCCTCCGTAATAAACTAAGCATGCTAGATTTTCAGCTTCCTTTTTAGCTGCGTTTTCTATATCTTCTCTTTTCATGGTTTTTCTTTTAAGTATTCCTTGTTCAGGTGATTATTATGTATAAGCCATTCAATTGTGCAAATAACGGCATCGAATGATTTGGATTTCATTTCCTGATGCTTCACATCATATCCAAGTTCCTCGTAAGAAACAAACCAGTATTGTCCATCGCTATTCATATCAAAATCGGCATTTGGCCTGTGTCTCTGTTTTATTGACTTTGGGATAAGCTCCAGAAGTCGGTCCAGGCTCCATGCAGGAGTAATGTCGCGATTCATGCGCACAGAGAACCAGTGTTCAGGATCAATGCCTTCACATATAGTATGAAGATGATATTCTCCATATTCAGGTGTCTTACTCTTTTCAAGGTACATGTCGGCTGTGCCTGGTTTTAATCCCAGCTCTAACAGCTTCCGTGACTGGTTTATGTTTGTTCCTATTTGTGATTTGAAATCCATATCTTACTCCTCCACTTTTACAAAGATTACATCGGTTTTATCCTTGCGACGTTTATCGCATTTACCTACAAGTGATTCAGCAAAATCGTCACACATCGGGAAATTCTCGTTCCAGAAAAAACATCCTACACACGATGTAGGCTTTTTAGATTGTTCTACTCTCATCTTCACCAGCCCGCACTGGAAAACTTCGCCTACCTTAAATTCTTTCTTCTCCATATTTCAATCTTCGTCTTTAGGGAACAAGCTCTCAATATCTTCACTGGTATAATAGCTTAGAATATCTTCAAAGTGATCAATGCAAATGCCTGTTCTTTGCGCCACACAATGAATTTCACGTTCAGAATCCACTCCCAATATCTTATCAAAAATAGTCGTGCAATTAGGATATTCTATCCATACCACAAGGCCATTTCCCATTTGCCATTCATATCCATCAATCAGTTCTGTGAGTAATTTTAGTTTCTTGAAATCCATATCCTATTTATTTTCATTGTTCTTTAATCGAATTTGTTCCTGAAGCTGTTCATCATTTTTCTTCTGAAAGTTCGGACAATTGTACACGTCCCCGAATGACATCAGAACCATAACAGGGAAGAGAATCCCATGCTGGCAACTTCTTCCAAATGCGTCAGCAAATGTGCAGTCTTCGCACCGCCCGTTTACGTCATACGCTGCCATATTATAACTCCATTGATTTTTGAAGTTCGCTAACAAGT
>ERZ1032001.125-NODE-125-length-11950-cov-6.640689_pt1 | contig 11950 bp, 14 predicted proteins | sample MGYA00517102_ERZ1032001 | MGnify/ENA primary metagenome ERZ1032001 (study PRJEB33719, sample SAMN04261291) | wastewater metagenome | biome: rural village; feature: human; material: feces | host: Homo sapiens | place: El Salvador | collected 2013-01-07 ... | reverse complement strand
GTCATTGCCGAAGATCTGGGCACCGCAGATGCTTCCCTCGTTTTTCCGCAGCAGCTTGGCGCTTTTTTTATCCTTATAAACCAGTGCCCGGGAGGAGACCATCTCCGTCACCGTCACCCCGGCACCCAACCGGGCGCAGATGGTGCGGAAGGCCCAGTCGGTGACACCGGCCATGGGGGCCAGAAATATGGGATTTTCTACTTCTATGTTTCCAATTTTCATGGGGTTCTCTCTTTCAAAATAAAAATCCTGTTTACAGGAAAAAACGTAATTGATCGCCTTTGGCGATGTCATTTTGCCATACAAAATGACCGGGAGGGGCAAGCCCCTCCCCTACATTTTTATTCTATCACAATTGCCCGGATTGCGCAAGTCAAAACAATGCACTCAGCAGCCACGCAAGCCCTGTCAGAAGGGCACCGCCGGTGGCCCAGACGGCACCGTAGAGGTAGAACTGCCGTTTCCTATGGGGGCGGTCATAACCCCGGATGGCCTCCTGGGCCTCCTTCAAGAGGGCTTCGTCCGTGACTCCCTCCTCCACTGCGTTGTCCTTCAGAATAAAAATAGCCTGTTCAAAGAGCTTGGGTTCCGCTCCCTGCACCACAATGACCTGCCGGGATATGCCTTTTACCATAACATAACCGCCTCCTTTTAGGGAAAGTTTTCCCAAAAAAGGAGGCGGTTATACAATGAAATCGTAATTTACAGCACGTATTCGCCGGTATTGACCATTTTAGTATCCAGCAGTTCTTTTGCGGTGCCGAAGATGTCCCGGAACATACTGCCGATGCTGCCATCTTCCTCTTTCTTCCTGGAATTGATATTCGCCACACCTGCGCTTACCATGCTCACAGCCCCCTCCTGCTCCGGGGTGCAGGAAACATTGGCACATCCGGAGATTTCCAATTTTTCCAAGATCAGCTCACTGGGAACATCCGCATCCACAGTCACATTGACACAGCTATCCGCACAGATGCCATCTCCGGCACCCTCCAGCATGGCTTTGGTGATCCGGGCCGAGATCTTGCCTCTGAGCAATGTACCCTTGATGACCTTCAGCTCTCCGCCGTGCTGGGTGAGGCGCTGCAGCAGCGCTTCTTTCCGTGCGGCGGGAACAGAAATATCGCCATGGATATTCAGATATTCCAGACCGGCAATGGCAGCTTCCGCCTCGGGAGCGACTGTCACATCACCGGTGATATACAGCTTATTGCCGTACTTCTTCACCGTCAGGTCATCCAGTTCCAAGTCGTCGGTGATGACCGCCGTGCCATCGGGAACGATGATGATCTCCACGCTTTCATCGATGAGATCAATGAGGCTTTCCACCAGAGATTCTGCCACAATTGCCTCTTTGGAAGAAAAACGGGCACCCTTTTCCGCCAGTTTTGCAGCATCCAGTGCAGAGTCCACCATAATGAGCCGCCGGGCAGACCAGTACAGCTTACTTTTTGCCCGCAGGGCAAAGACCCTGTCGATGACGGCGTTGCGCTTTAGCACGATGGCATCATCGGGATAGGCTTCGATGCTGCCGTTGACCTTCAGCTGGGTCAGGCAGCCACTGAGACTTTCCGGGTGCAGGACCCTGCCGTTGACAGTGATGCCCACATACTGCTGCAGCACCTCCCGGGTGCCGGGGCCGATTTCCAGAGAGCCGTTGACCATCAGGTAGGTCTTCTCAGCAGGACTGTCTGTTGCCTTGATCTGGGCACTTCCGTTGACGGTACTGAGCTTGGCATCCAAAGGCAGCTCCACCACACTGCCGCAGTTCAATGCCACACCGTAACGGTCCAGCAGCACCTTGCTTTCGGGAGTCACCAGCACAGTACCGGCATTGACTGCTACCGTTTCGTAAGATTGCAGGGTTTCCTCCATCACATTGCGGGCATCACAGGTGCCGCAGTTCACAATCATTTTCTTTGCCATTTTGATTTCCTCCATTTATTCCAGCATTGTTTTTAATAAGGTGCGCATCCGGGAGAGCCTTGCCCGGATGGTTCCGGCGGGGATACCCAGCATCTGGGAAAGCTCCGTGGCATTGTAACCTTCCTCATACCGCAGGTGAAACAGTGCCCGGTCTTCACCGCTTAAGGATGCCAAAAGCAATGCATTTTCCACCGCCTCCATCCCCGGCTCCTGATAACATTCTTCCCGCTCCAGGTTTTCCAGATAGCTTTCCTCCTGCTTCGCCCGCCGCCAGCGGTCACAGATGGAATTTTTCAGTGTCCGGTACAGCCATGCCCGGCGCTGACTGGGGCCAAGGTCCTGAAAGATATCCGCGTTTTGCAGGGCCTTCAAAAAAACCTCCTGCGCCAGATCCTCTGCCTCTGTCCGGCTTTTGCAGGCTGCCGCGGCATATTTCAGAAGCTCGGGATAATGCTTTTCATACAGTTCCTCCCACATGTTCTCCCCCCTTTCTGATTGGATAACGTTTGAGACGGGTCAGGTGTTGCAGGAAATTTAAAAATATTTCCGGTTCCGCTCCCACAGCAGATAATCATAGTAGATGGTGCGGCGTGCTTCCCAATCAAATTTCATAAGGCATTGCCCCCTTTCTGTCTGGATAACGCAGAAAGGGGGCAAAGTGTTGCATCGAAATTCATTTGTTCAACGTATACATGCATTTCATAAAACATTTACATTTCTTTAACACAAACCGCATTACAAATTGTACAATATAAACATAAGAGTGAAAAAATCGCTTAAAAAATGGTGTATAAAAATGTTGGGATTGGAGGTCTATTTTATGAAAAAACTTACTTGCCTGTTAGTATCTTTGATTTTACTATGCATGACCATTCTTCCGGTTTCAGCCGCAGAATCGAAAACAGTCTATGATTTAGAAAAGTATATGACATTAAATAATGCTGGACTGATAGTGTTTGATATGCAACAAGCCATAATCGATGGTTTTTCATCCGAAATGGTCGTTGCACACAACGCAAGAGTACAAACATTAAATCAATATGTTACGGATGGTATCGCAACAATTGACAAAACCTATACTGCTAGAATTTATTTATCTAAAACTCGTAATGGAGAAGGAACATATGTTGATACATCAGTATGGGGGGTTACAAGCATATACTTAAGTGTTGAGGATACGGAAGAGCTAGTGGACAGCCTTCCGAGCGGATACTCTTTGCTTTTGGGTTCACTCATTTCTTATATACCTAAAATTGGCGGCTTGATAAATATTGGATATTTATCATATTCGGTCAACATCGAACAAATTAGAAGTGCTGCTGCACATGGCACCGGGATTATTATTTCTATCCATGATGACGGAACTACCAGCACACCATTTATAGTCGTTCATGCGAGATAAGTTCTGGCTCCAATAGGAGGAAATAAATGAACAACTGGTTGCGTCAGCACATCTTTTGGATAATTTCACTGTTGTTTTGGGTTGTAGGAGCATATGTTAGAATTGCTCTGAATAAAGGAATGTACGCTAACCTCTTTTTGATTGTTGGAGGAATCCTTTTACTGATACATGAAATTACGAGGCAAGTAAGGGAGGATGATTAGGAACATAAATCCATACGTTTTAAATAATCAGATCTCTATTCAGTGTTTTCATAAATGCCTTCTGTTTGGGGAACATCTCTAGACAGGAGGCATTTGTTGGTTAAACGGTGCCATTTCTCAGTTTTGAATCTTCGACCGCTTATACCGTCCCTGAGGGGCCCATTCCTCCAGAGGGTATCTTTGCATGGCACCGAAGATTCGTTCCTTCAGGTCCGGGTAGGTCTGGCTCAGGGTATAGATCAACTGCTTGACTTCCTCCCGCTTGGTGGTCTTATCCACCGGGCAGCGGTTTTCAAGGATAGGCAGCCCCTTTCGGGTAGCAAAATTATCCACCGTCTTTTCATGGATATAGAGCATAGGGCGGATCTGGATGATACCGGTGCGGTCCAGGTTGGTCACCGGCTGGAAACAGCCGATGCGGCCCTCAAACAGCAGGTTCATGGTGAAGGTCTCCACCGCATCGTCATAATGGTGGCCAAGGGCCAGTTTATTGAAGCCCCGTTCCAGAATCGCCTGATTCAGGGCACCCCGGCGCATTTTGGCGCACATGGAGCAGGGATTCTTCTCTTTGCGGTGTTCAAAGATGATAGGTGCAATTTCGGTCTTCACGACGGTGTAGGGCACCCGGATATCCTCGCACAGCTTCCGGATCTCGCTGTAGTCCATCCCGAGGCCCATGTCAATGGTAATGGCCTCCAGTTCAAAGGGTTTGTTGAAATATTCCCGAAGCCCCGCCAGCAAAACCAGCAGCACCAGCGAGTCTTTGCCGCCGGAAACACCCACCACAATACGGTCTCCGGCATTTATCATATTATAGTCGTCCACACAGCGGCGGACAAGGCCCATGAGTTTCTGCATAGGTTGGATTTCCTCCGAAATTCTTTAAAAATAGGATGTTAGAAAACAAGAGTATCTAAGAGCATTTGCGAGAATTTCAGAGATTACCTTGTGTTTCACAAATTTTCTCAAAATTCCTGTTGACATTTGATTTTTAATATGGTATAAAAATCTAGCGTTTTGAAGACATTGTACTTCATACGCCTGAATTTGTCAAAATATTTTAATCCAATTGGAGGAAAACATAATGTCCACTACTCTGCTGAAGAAGGAGACCCTGGAGCGCAAGTGGTATGTTATCGATGCTGCCGGCAAGCCCCTGGGCCGTACCGCTGTCATCGCTGCTAACCTGCTGCGCGGCAAGCACAAGGCTGACTTCACTCCCAACGTTGACTGCGGCGATTTCGTTATCGTCATCAACACCGACAAGGCTATTCTGACCGGTAAGAAGCTGGATCAGAAGAAGTACTACCGTGTTTCCGGCTGGATCGGCGGCCTGAAGGAAACCAAGGCTCGCGACATGATGGCTGAGCGCAGCGACTACGCTATGGAGCTGGCTGTTAAGGGCATGCTGCCCAAGAACACCCTGGGCAAGCACGCTATGACCCGCCTGCATCTGTACAAGGGTGCTGAGCACGCTCACGCTGCCCAGAAGCCCGAAGCCTGGACCCTGGACTAATTTGGAGGTAACTTAGAATGTACGAGAGCAAGAAGAAGTATTTTTACGGCACCGGCCGTCGTAAGTCCTCCGTTGCCCGTGTTCGCGTTTACGAGAACGGCACCGGCTCCATCATCATCAATGGCCGTGAGATCGACGACTACTTCGGTCTGGAGACCCTGAAGCTGATCGTCCGTCAGCCCCTGGTCACCACCGACATGCTGGGCAAGGTTGACATCGTTGTCACCGTCGCCGGCGGCGGCGTTTCCGGTCAGGCCGGCGCTATCCGTCACGGCATCTCCCGCGCTCTGGTCACCCTGAATCCTGAGTACCGCGCATCCCTGAAGGCTGCCGGCTTCATGACTCGTGACCCCAGAATGAAGGAAAGAAAGAAGTACGGTCTGAAGGCCGCACGTCGCGCTCCCCAGTTCTCCAAGCGCTAATCGAAATTATCCAAGAGATAATTTCCACAGCATTTCACAGCATCTTTGGACGCTGTTCTGCTGGAATTTGCAACTTATTGGAGCTGTGAGAGTTCCTCAAATGTGCTGCGCTTGACACCGAAAGGTGCAAGTAAGACGCAGGTAAGGAACAAAGTTCACAACTGTATAATGAGCCTGATGAAGCAGGAGATGTATCCGCAAGGAGAACATCTCCTGCTTTTTCATATCATCGGTTTTCATAGTATTTCTCTTATGTGATTTTATTGATTGCTTCCACCAGGGTTTCTATATCCAGGTGGGTGTACACCCTCTCTGTGAGGGTCATTGCCCCGGAGTGACCTACGATCTTCTTGATCATGGTTTGATCTACATGAGCTTCCGTCAGCTTCGAGATGCAGGTGTGCCGGGTATCATGGGGCTTATGATCAAATCCAAGCTGCTCCATGAGCGGGGTAAAATAGCTGTCATAGTAATTCCGATAGTCGAAGTGTTTTTGATCCGGTGTGTGCAAGAGGTATTCACATTCAGATCCATCGAACCATGCTTTGTAGAACGGGAGTAGTTTGTCGGCAATCGGAACCTTTCTTAATCCGTTCTCTGTCTTACTGGCGATGACATCAAAGTACTGCTCGTCCAAGTGGACATCTTCTTTTTTCAGATCCAGGAACTCAGAGATCCGGCAGCCATTGTAAATGAGCATCAGCACAATCTGGTAATGCGGATCTTCCGCAAGCGTCCAGAGTCGTTCGATTTCTTCCTTTGTGAATTTGTTGTGATCCCGCTTGTCGGGGTTCTTATCCTTGTACTTGACAATATCCACAAATTCGGAATAATCTTTGCTGCAAATGTCATTTTTCATAGCGTACTCGTAGAGCTGGCTGAACAGGCTTTTCAGCTTCTTCAGTGTAGGATAGTTCTTTCCGCAGGTATCAACCACCGTTTGCAGATCCACCAGCTTCATATCCCGGAACACTTTGTTATTAAGCGAGCCGCATACCTTATAGGATGCTTCATAGCCTTTCACATTGGAATGGGATATGGTCGGGAACTTCTCCTTTGACCAGCGCTCGTAAACTTCCTGGAATGTTACCTTGGATGCTTTCAGATCGAAGGGATTATTGTTGTACTCTGCAAGCATTTGCAATCCCTCTGCCCTGGTAGCCGAATAACCAATGGTCATCTGATCCTGGATCATTTTGTCTTTGACTTCATCGTAGTGCCATCCGACAGTTTTCTTTACTACATAGGGTTTTCTTCGTTTTCCGGACATTTTCTTTACAGTGCCATATCCGTTGGGTAACTTCAAATAGTATCAAACTTCCTTTCTCCCAGTGACTTCAAAAAAAGATAGGGGTATGTATCTGTATCACTGTTAATCCTGGCTGCCATTATCTTCGGCGGCCTTTTTCTTTTGTTCCAGCATCTGCCGGTCAAGTTCGTTGCGGCGCTGAATTCTCTCCATATTGGACAGAACTTCTACTTCCCTATCTACCAGATTATCGCCAGAGTAATATGCCAGTTTTCTTTCGAGCCAAGCATCAAAGGACTCGGGATCAGACCAATAGGTTTCAACCATTTGGCGCTCATGTGCGAAGTCCTCCAGAATCAAACACAAATCTGCGTTAAATTCTGCATCCTTGTTGTGACCGTCAAACCGGAGCGAACAAGTCCACTCATCATAATGCGGAGGTCTTTTCACATCAATCTCGAACCGCAGACCGGCCTTTTTGTTCAGCTGATACAGAACGGTCAGCACATCGGAAATCGTGTTTAATTCGATGCTGGGCCGCTGATAGCCGATCAAATCCGCCGGGGAGACTTTCAGTTCCTTTGCCATAGCATTGATGATAGCAATGGACGGTTCGATCTCTCCGCTTTCGTACTTCTGGACTGTGCGCAGGGTTTTGCTTAGTCGATTGGCAAGTTCAGTTTGGCTTAATCCGGCTGCCTTACGGGCCGCTTTGATTCTCTCGCCGATTTCAGCTGGGTTTTTGTTCATTCGAATCACCTCGCCTGTATTGTATCACATCGCTCTGCGAATTGCAAGAGCGTATTGCGTATTTTTTATTCGTATTTGCTATTGACAGAAAGTCGTAGGTAGGATATAATGATGATACGAACCGAAAGTTCGCATTTTATCAAACAGAAGGAGGTGAAACACCATGGAGAACAAGTTGTTCGTAGAGCTTCCGGCCTTCACCGGACGGAACGTTCCCATCACTGAGATTGCAGCAGCAATGCACAAGGATGCTCAGTATGTACGAATTGGATTGCAGAAAGGTATTCTGAAATTCGGATATGCCATCAAGCTGGATAATTCCAACGAGTACAACTACTACTGCCCCGACCGGAAAGTGTGGGAAGAAATTGGGTACTTCCAGCCGGGCGCAGCGTAAAAAAGAAAAGAGCCCTCATCCTGGCAGATGAGAACTCTTCCGGACAGTCCCAACGGCAGCTGCCGTGTGAACTATCAATCACCACCGATATTATAACACGTCAGCTGCCAAATTCAACTACTATTTTTAGGAGGTAACAAAAGAATTTGGAAGCTATTTATAAAAACAACGAAGAAATGATCGCTGATTTTGGTTCCCCCGGTTTCTTGCCGGTGGTTTCCATGACAGAACTGTACAATAGCGTTTATGAGAGCAAGCCGCCCATTGTGGATGGCTTGCTTTATCCCGGAACCTATCTGTTCGTCGGTTCTCCGAAGTATGGCAAATCGTTTCTGATGCTTCAGCTAACTTACCACATCAGCGCAGGCTTGCCCATCTGGGGATATGCTGTCCGCCAGGGTACAGTTTTATACCTCTCCCTGGAAGATGATCAACCCAGACTCCAGAGCCGCCTGTATCGGATGTTCAAAGAGGAAGCAAGCAACAATCTGTTCTTCTCCACCTGGGCAAAGAAGCTCGGTGAGGGGTTCGAGGACCAGATCACCGCTTTCGTAAGAAAACATCCGGACACGCAGTTGGTTGTCATTGACACCTTGAAGCGAGTCCGCAGCGCAACAGCGAACAAGAGTGGATATGACGATGATTATGATTTCGCCGCATCCATTACAAATCTCGCACGGCAGCTTAATATCTGCATCATCATTGTACACCACACCCGGAAGATGAAGTCCGACGATAAGTTTGAAATGATCTCCGGAACAAATGGTTTGCTTGGCGCTGTGGATGGAGCGTTCCTGCTCGAAAAATCCAGCCGACACGCAAGAACAGCAACCCTCAGTGTCACCGGCAGAGATCAGCCGGATATGGTTCTCAATCTTGAAAAGGACACCGAAACACTCCAATGGACATTAGAAAGTGCGGAGGTGGATCTGTGGGTAGAGCCGCCTGATCCTGTTCTGGATGCCGTGGCAAAAATCGTTTCCGCAGAATCGCCCCTATGGAGTGGAACCGCTACCGAGTTGGTTGCACTCCTGGGAATTGATATGAAGCCGAACCAACTGTCTGTGAAGCTGAATATCAATGCCCAGCGGCTGTGGAAAGAACACAATGTTCGCTACCATAACAGCCGCACGCACGCTGGAAGAAAGATCGACTTACAGTTGATCTTACCGGAAGCGTGACGATGCGTGACGGAAGTGACGATGTTTGAGGGTATAAGCACCAATGTGCGAAATGCCGTCACCATCGACACGCACCGTCACGGATCGGTTTCGGAGGGTCACGGGAACCATTATAAAAGGGTTCCTGGGCGGGGTGTTGTCCGCAGACAACGGGGCAGCGCCCCCTCCCCCTCGGAGAGCCCACGGTACTTTGCAGCCACCCTGGATGAAAGTACCATAATGGGTTATTACACTTTGAAAAAGTGCCGTTCCCCAATCGTAACCCCAAATTCACCGCTGTTATTCAGCAGAAAGGAGCTATATGGCAAGAAACGACGGGATTGACCGTACCCTTGCAAGAAACCGTGATCTGAGCGCCAATGACATTAAGAACGCACAGGCTCACAATGAACGAGAAAAGGAAATGTATTCCAACCCGGATATTGTACCGGAAGAAACCCACCGCAATATCCACTTCAAACAACCTACCGGCAGTTACACGGAAATGTTTGACCAACTGAAAAAGGATGGAGTGATCTCTACCAGAGGTCTGAAAGAGGATGCCACCACCTACTGTGAACTGCTGTTCGATGTAAATTCTGCCTACTTCTACAATCACGGCGGCTATGAGTTCGCCAAACAATTCTATGCCGATGCTTACCGGGCCGCCGTGGAGATCGTAGGCGGAGAACAATATATCCTGTCCGCAACCATGCACGCAGATGAACGGAACCGAGCCATGTCTGAAGCACTGGGCAAGGATGTGTACCACTACCACCTCCATGTTGTGTACATCCCGGTAGTAGAAAAGCAGATTCTTTGGAGCAAACGCTGTAAGGATAAATCGTTGATCGGCACCGTGAAAGAAACCATCATGCAGGTCAGCCGCAGCAAGAAATGGGAGTCCACACCCGCCCTGGACGAAGATGGGAATCCTCTGCTATCCAAGACCGGAAAGAAGGTACTCACTCCCTCTTACAGTATCCTCCAGGATCAGTTCTTCAACTTCATGCGAGCCGCCGGTTACACCGATGTGGAACGAGGACAGCGAGGCAGCACCGAAGAACATCTGACCGTAACCCAGTTTAAGGCGCAAGCCGAGCAGGAGCGCCTTGCCGGTCTGAAGGCTGCACGAGCCATAGCGGAAGCAGAGATTGATGATCTGGAAGATCAAAAGAAAGCTGCCCAGCTTGAAGCCAAGGAAGCCACCGACAGAATGAAGGAACTGGCCCCGGCAGTCAAAAACATGGAGAAGTTGGCAAGAGAGTTCTCCGATGACCCGGAGCAGATACTCCCGGAACCCGGCGCACTGGAATCTGCAAAAGGCTACCGGGAAAAGAAAGCCAAGCCGCTGTTGGAACGAATCGTTAAGGTTCTCCGCTCCGTATATCATGCATTTCTGAATCTGCGAAATGACTATGATCGGCTGCAGCAGAGGTTCAGCCGGGAATGTGCCAAAACCGCACGCATGGGTGATCAGATCGACGAGCTGGCAGACGAAAACAAAACACTCCGTGGCATCGCCGCTGACTTTGACCGGGCTAAGAAAGCATTGGGCAAAGAAAAGGTGGAAGCCGCTGTGGAATCCGTAAAGCAAGAAGAAGCAAGGGTACAGGCAGAAAAGCATAGGAAGCGCCAGTACACCCGGTAATTCACAAGACCCGGAAAAAATGCAAAAAATCCGATGGGAGCGTTTCAAATGATACCAACATCGTTTGGAACAATCCCATCGGAAAATCAACCCATTTTCCCGGCTCAAGAGCTGAGAAAAAATCTACAATTTAGGAGGATTTTTATGAATACAGGACTTACCAAGAAGCAGAAAGTCACTGAGGTATATTACAATGCCAAAGACCCCACCGCAGAGGTCTACACCCACGATACGAAGCTAAAAAAGCGCTTGCTTGAATACGCAGCCAAGTTCCCGGAACTGTGCCAGCAGACCGATGATGACGAACAAGGCGGTCTGCGCTTCGAGATCGACAAGAGAAGAATCAGTATCCGGCTGACAGCGCCGTATAGTGAGGAACGTTGCCGAAAAGCTAGCAACCTTGCAAAGCAACAAAGAAACTATTTGATCCGATAATAACAATAGCATTACTATCATATTTGCATGGACAGCAGCACACTGCTGTCCTTTTTCTATTTTTATTGACACAAATCAACTGCGATCAATTGAAATCGCTTTTATGTTGCAGTATAATAATTACAGAAATATGCATGTTGGGAGGAAAGGAATATGAGTGTAGGTGTGTGCGTAATTAATCGTAATGGTGTTGCTTTAGCGGCTGATAGTGCCGGATCTTTTACAAGTAACAAAATGTTCTACAATACGGTAAATAAGCTATTTCCACTATCCCAAAAAAACAAATGTGGTGCAATCATTTATGGTGTTCTCGCTATTCACAGTGTTTCTGTCGAACAAATAGTCAAGGAATTCTCGTCTTATTTAGATCAGCAAGAAGAAATGAAAGACTTTTTCGAAATCATCCCAGCATTTCGAAAGTTTATTCAGCAGAAGAATAGCTACTATAAATTTGATGCCGATGAAATATCTTTTTGTCACTCCCTAATATCTGCCCCGGTTAATCAGTGGGGAAAGAAAATCCTGGCAGTTATTGATTCTGATGATGCAGAAAATAATATAAATATTATAATCAAAGAACTTGATTCTTTAATAAGCAACACGGGAAAAGTAAAAAATTTTGATATCAGCAATCACATAAAACTCACTTATCAAGATTATTTTGATCAAGAAATTTCGAGAGTCTTACCCAAGCTATCATCATACGCCGAGCAAAAGCAACACCTTTGGGAAAGGGTAACAGTCAGTTTAGTTGAGTTCAGTCGCTCAGTCGTGCCTGACTCTTTGCAACCCCATGGACTGCAGCCCACCAGGCTCCTCCATCCATGGGATTTTCCAGG
>ERZ1032001.121-NODE-121-length-12142-cov-3.649044_pt1 | contig 12142 bp, 8 predicted proteins | sample MGYA00517102_ERZ1032001 | MGnify/ENA primary metagenome ERZ1032001 (study PRJEB33719, sample SAMN04261291) | wastewater metagenome | biome: rural village; feature: human; material: feces | host: Homo sapiens | place: El Salvador | collected 2013-01-07 ... | reverse complement strand
AGTTTATCTAATTGATATTGTGATGCAAAAAAGAAACCTGCCCACTTTTTAATTTGTGGAAAGGTTTCTTTTTCTAACACTTTAACTTAATGACATTGGTTTCACTACCGCCCATTTTCTATATGACACAACCTATTTTTTTGAAATTTTATTTAACTGTTTGTTTAACTTCAAAAGTTCTTCTTTTGTAAAGTATACATTTCTCATGCCCAGCATACTTGTAAACCTAAGCACTGTAAGGCCTGAAATCAAATTCATAGTCTCGTTATTCATACCTGATGCTGCACTTTTCTTCTTTTTAGGTTTCCCGTCCTTATTCGAAGTATCCTTTGGTTTCTTTTCTGCTGCTCCCATTTTCTTTGCAAGAATTAAGAACAGTTTGCCAAACCAGAGTTTACCACGGAATGTTTTCATAACATCGCCTAAGGTATCGTTCAATGAACATTTTCCTTCGATTTCAGTGATATCAAACCAGTTTAATACTGCCCCGCCATCTCGTAAAATGTAGTCTTCATTTGGTTTATCCACTTTACGGATAATACTTTCGTCACGACATTTTCCTGCAACTGCAACCAACGTGGTTTCCCCTGCATTCGGTACTTCAAAACGAAAGAAATGATCCTCCGCTGTCTTTTTCCCAAGACTATTGCCGTTTGCAAAAAGTTCTACCTCTGGCAAATTGGAATAAACGGTTACCTTTGTCACATCTTCTGTGCGGTCAATATAACGTTTACTGCAAAGATGTACGAAAGGTTCATCTGATAACCACGCTTTATATGCATAAAATGAATCTTTTTTATATTTTCTATCAATGGTCATAAGGCCCTTATGGTTCTGCCCATTTTCACCGCCTTCTGCTCTCGCATCAGCACCAAAATCGTACATATTCCAAACATGAGTCGCCCAGATATATTTTCTTGTGAATAACTGTTTGATTAGTTCTTCATGATAATATGCCTGATATTCTTCTGTATAATCCCCCTGCCTTGGATTCGATGTATGCCAGTTTAATGCTTCGCATCCATATTCTCTGACTCCAATCGGTGTGTTTGGATATTTCGCATGAAAATTATCAAACCATGGTCCGTTATCAGCCACATTGCCGCCATACCATCCAAAGTAATGATTATAGGAAACGACATCTGGAATATGTACATATTCTTCATCGATTCCACAGGTAGAAATACATGCAATAACCGTTGGACGTGTTTTATCCATCTCATGTACCAGATCATTTAAAATTCGATGCTGATTGATCATATCAGGATCCTTTGCACCATCCATCGTAATTTCATTGGAAAGCCCCCAAACAACGATAGATGGATGATTGTAATTCTGTACGATCAATTCTTTCATCTGAAGCACAGTATTGTCGTTTGCTTCCGGCATATGTCTTGAAATATATGGAATTTCAGCCCAAACAACCATACCGCGTTCATCGCACAGATCATAGAAGAACTGATCGTGCTGGTAATGTGCCAGACGAATGGTATTTGCACCCATTTCACAGATATAATCCATATCTTCCACATGATGTTCCGGAAGCAATGCATTACCGACTTCCCATCTGTCCTGATGGCGTGATACACCACGCAGCGGGTATTCTCTGCCATTTAGGATAAATCCATTTTCAGGATGAATTTCAAAACTTCTGCAGCCAAAGCGTGTACTTACTTCATCTACAGTTTTTCCATCACGGATAATTGCAGCTTCTAAGATGTAAAGATAAGGGTCTTTAACACCATCCCACAAATGTGCATTTTCAATGACAAAATCTGCACATTTTTCTATAGTTTCTGCACGTTTTATAACTGCACCTTCTGCATCTTTGATTTCAAAACATAATTGATCTCCATCCTGAAGGTTTGTCACAAAAGCTTCGACTGCAACTTTTGCATCTGTTCCCTCCATCACAGGAGTTACTTTTAATCCTTTACCACCAAAATATTCCAAATCGAAATGTGTACTATTTACTGCAATAATGTTTACATCCCTGTAAAGACCACCGTAGAATGTAAAATCTGCTGTCTGAGGATACACCAATTCTGTTGGTGCATTGTCTACAGTAATTTCAATGGTATTTGATTCTTCTAACGCACCAGTAACATCAACACGCCATGTAGAATAACCATTGTCATGATGTGCAAGCTTCTTTCCGTTTACATACACCTCTGCAGAATTGTTTGCCCCGTTAATCTCCAGGAAATATTTTTCTCCTTCCGGAAGCTCACTTTTCCCGATTTTTTTCACATAACAGCAGGAACCACGGAAATAGTCATTGCCGCCATCCTGACCATCTTTTGCGTTCCATGTATGAGGCAGATTTACAATTTCTGCTGATTCCGGCATATCTACAGGAACTTTTGACATCTCCTTTAAAAATGTCCATTTTTCATTAATATTAAGGATTGTTCTCATGAAACTTCACCTTTTCTGGCCTTTAAGATTTCTACGTTTTCAAGTACTTTTGCTTTATTAATGTTATATACAAATACAAGTGCAGCACCAACCAGTGCATAAAGAATTGCCGGGACAAGTGTGGCAATTGTATAAATTCCGTTATTAACAGCCGCTGTCTGTGAAGCAGAACCTTCTACATAGCCGATTAAGGCAATCGACCATCCACCAAGAGCACTTGCAATTGCCTGTCCAATTTTACGTGAGAATGAACAAACTGCATAAATTGTGCCATCTTTACGTGAACCTGTTCTAACTTCCTGATCATCAATAATATCAGTAACAAATGCCCATATGATAAGATTGAATAAACCAAATCCAAGAGAGCCCACAATACTGACCGCAACATAAATCCACATATTGGTTGTTCTCATAAGGAATAATCCCGCGAATGCAATTGTTCCCATAACAGAAGCAATCACACCTACTTCTTTTTTGCCAAATTTACTTGAAAGCGGTACAGCAAGTGGTGCAAGGATTAATGCAGGAGCAAAACCTGCTGCATTCATAACTGTGAGACCCATTGTATTTTTAAAGTAATCCTTGAACATGTAATTGCTGATCGACTGGTTCATCATCTGTGCACCAAGAAAACAAATATATACGATTACAATACCGATCAGTGCACGGTTATTAAGTAATGCTTTTACTGTATCTTTAAATGAAATATTTTCCTTCTTTTCTGTAACAGGTACGCGTTCTGTACACATAAAATAGCAAATGATGTAACATGCAACAGATGCGATTGCAAGAATTGCTGCCGCTGCAGGGAATGCGGCTGCATTTACAACCTGTGAACCATCTTCTAATTTTTTATAAAGGAACATTGGCATCACTACACCGATGAGAATCTGTGGAACTAAAGATCCAAGACCGCGGAATGTGGAAAGTGCCGCACGGTCATCTGATTCTGAGCTCACTACAGATGCCATAGAACCGTAAGGAATGTTGATTGCTGTATAACAGATACTTCCCCAGAAAAGGTATGTAACAAACATATAAGCTACGCGAAGTGTCATGGATGCACCTGCCAAACTTGTCTGGTACATAAGGAAACTTGCCAATGCTACAGGACCACATGCACGAAGTAACCATGGTCTAAATTTACCATTCTTTGTAGCTTTTGTTTTATCTGCAATTCGTCCCATTGCTGTATCTGTAAATGCATCAACTACTCTTGCAACCAGGAACATTGTACCTACAAGTGCTGCATTGATTCCAAGAACATCCGTGTAGAATACCTGTAAGTATAAACTTGCAAAAATAAACATTAAGTCGTTGGCAATATTTCCGAGCATATAACCAACTTTATCTTTCCATCCAAAAGGACGGAATGTGTGTTTGTTTGTCATGATTCTCTCTCCTTAAATTGAAATGTATGTAAATATGATTAATATCGAAGGTACTGAAGTACGCCTTGCAGATCGTGTCAGAAACGCAAAAAACTATGCTATTATTATGAATACACTGCTTCGAAAAGCCGCAGAAAATGGTTCTGTACATCCTATACATATTGATAAGTTATCTTCTGAATATGCAAAAAAAATAGAACTGCAGACCTCTGAAAAAGGAGTCACTGCACTCATCAGAGAAATGGCTCGAAAATACACGTTACTTGTAAAAAATCATTCCATGCATGGTTATTCTACACTGGTTCGTAAAGTTTTAATACAGATTGACAGCGATTTGGCGGCTGATTTGACACTGCGCACACTGTCTGGACTTTTACACGTCAATCCAAGTTATTTATCTACCATATTCAAAAAAGAAACCGGTCAAACACTCACTGAGTATGTGACCGGTAAACGCATTGAACACGCTATATTTTTATTAAACTGTACAAATATGCAGATACAGACCATTGCGCAGTATTGCGGTATCCCTGATATCTGCTATTTCACGAAAATATTCAAAAAGGTCGTTGGAAAATCTCCATCGGAATATAAGAAAACTATTCGTCACTAGACTAAATTGCCGCTGTAAGGGAACACTTTCCGAATCCAGACAAATGTTAGCCCTAATTACACTATCTCCTTTTTTTAATATTATTAATCGAGTTTCTCTACTTCCATATTTTTAGGAAGAACTAAATTTAATATAATTGACACAACAAATACAACTGCTACAACATTTGCAGAGAATACCGACTGAATTACTTCCGGAAAAATTCCCCATAATCCGATTTCGCTGGCTGCTGTAAATCCAATACCAATTGAAAGTGATAATGCTGCAATTGTAATGTTTCTCTGTGTAAACCCTGCTTTCGCAAGCATTTCAATACCGGACACCATGATTGTACCAAACATCATAATTGTACATCCACCTAATACCGATTCCGGTAAAGAAGCAAAGAAATTGCCAACTGGCGGTAATAACCCTGCTAAAATCATACATCCTGCACCAGTTGCAATTGTAAATCTGTTTACAAATTTTGTCATATTGATCAAACCAACATTCTGAGAGAATGATGTTACTGGTGGGCATCCAAATAATGCTGAAATTACAGAAGCATATCCATCACATGCCAATGAACCTGAAATTTCTTCCGATGTAATGTCTCTGTTCAATCCACCGGAAACCATGGCTGTAGTATCCCCGATTGTTTCTGCAGCAGATACCATAAAAATAATTGCTACAGAAAAAATTGCTCCAATGTGGAACTCTGGTGCATATGGAAGAATCTTAGGTAACGATACAACTCCTTCTGAGAAAATTACTGACAAATCAACTTTTCCCATAGGAATTGCTACAATATATCCAACTACTAAGCCGGCTAATACAGATAACTGTTTCAAATAGCCTTTTGCTAAAATATTCCATCCAAGACATACCGCTAATGTAATGGTACCTAATAACAAATTAGTTGCAGAACCAAAATCTTCAGCATATCCACCGCCAAAGGATCTCGCACCTACTGTCAGCAGGGAATATCCAATTGCTGTTACAACTGTTGCTGCAACGATTGGGGAAATAATCTTTCTCCAATATTTTGCAAAGAGACCAAGTGTCCCTTCAAAAACACCACCACAGATAACCGCACCAATTACCGCTGGATAACCGTAATTCGCAGCTACTGTAGAAAGTACTGTTACAAAGGTAAAACTAACCCCCATAACGATCGGAAGTCTTGAACCGACTTTCCATAACGGAAATAACTGAATTAATGTTGCAATTCCCGCAATAAACATCGCATTCTGTAAAAGAATTGCAATCTCCGCCTGGGAAAGTCCACCTGCCGCTGCAATGATTGTAATTGGTGTTAAGTTTGCTACAAACATTGCAAGAATATGCTGTAACCCAAATGGTACTGCTTTTAATACAGGCACTCTTCCATCCAACTTATAAATGTTTTTTACACTACATTCTTTTGTGTTCATTTTTTACCCTCTCATATTTAATCTTTTGTTCTGAAATCATTTCATCTATTATTTAAGAAAACAAATCCTGATACAATTTTTTAGCATAATTATCTGTCATTCCGCTGATATAATCAGTAATCATCAAAATTCTTAAATACATTCTTTCCTGCTCTGTTTTTCCCTGGGCTTCATCATGATACATGGATTTATAAAAATTTGACACAGTATCAATGGTTCTCTTTTCGATAAAACTCATTTTATATCCGGTATCATACAAAATTGCCGCCGGCATAAACTGGCTCATCAGAGAGTGGATGACTCTGCGGCCGTATAATTCTGTTCTGGTTTTTATGGAGCTTGTATAAATATAACGCTCACTCAGATGTGCGATCATCTGCGTCAGACATTCTGAAGCAGTATTTTTAAATAAATCTCCTTTGTAATTTCCTTCCATGATCTCCATATAATGCTCTACAAAGACATCTCCGGCTTCTTTGATCATGATTTCCTTCATACATTGATTCCATCTTTGCACACTGGTCAATTCTGGCTTTCTCTTGTTTCTGGTGATTTCTTCCTGATACAGCTGGTGTAATAAAGAAATACGGGCCGTAACCTCTTTTTCTACTTTCTGATCTTTTTCCATCTTCTCCATGTATTGTTCAAATACTCTGCAAATCTGATGAAAACTGATAACTTTTTTTACCATTGCATCTTCCAGATCGGATGTTCTGTAAGCAATATCATCTGCTGCCTCCAAAAGATAGGATAAAGGATGTCTGCAGCCATTCATCCCTGTCTTTAGATCAATCTCTCTAAAAAGTTGTTTCTCTGAATGATAATATCCAATTTTCTTATAACCAACCACATTTTCCCGTTTCAGCATTTCTGAACAGATCGGGTACTTGATAATGGAGCCCAATACTGCATAGGAAAGATTAAATCCATTGGTTTCTCCCAGATAAGGTGTTTTAGACAACAATCGCAGAGACTGTGCATTTCCTTCGAACATGTACAAATCCTCCAATTGTCCTTCTGTCAGAAAATCCGATACTCTGATTTCCCCCAGCCTTAAATCCTTAACATTATTTTGGAACCATTCCCTGATTGCATATTCTCCAAAATGACCAAATGGTGGATTCCCAATATCATGGATCAGTCCGGCACAGAGCAGCACATCAGAAAAATCCTTTGCTGTATGACTTTCGAACCACTCATCCACATGAAGTTCCTTTAATCTGTTAAATACATACTCTCCCAGTTTTTTTCCAATGGCAGAAACCTCCAAGGAATGTGTAAGACGCGTTCTCACATAATCATCATCCTCCAAAGGAAATACCTGCGCCTTATCCTGCAGTCGTCGAAACAAGGTACTGCAAATGATCGTATCGTAGTCATTTCTGTCCAACAATTCAAAACTATCGTCTCTCTTTATAAATTGTTCCTTCGTTAATAAATTATCCCAATTCATTTTCAATCACTCCTAAAAACTTCACTTCACATAAAAGATTGTACAAACCATCCTCTGATAAAATACCTCTTTTTAAATCATTTGGAAGTTCTCCGCGTTCATCACACTCATAATCCTGAAGCCACAAATCACTTTCATAGTAATCGATAAGCTCCTGCAGTTTTTCCCGAATTTTAACATCATTTTGTATCAAATTAGGATTAGAATTTACTGCCTCTGTAACTTCATCAAAATATTGTTCCATTTTTTGTATCCTGATTATGTTTTCTGCCAATTCATGGTCTGGCTCCTTATAATACACCATTCTTTTATCCTGCGAAATAACCTATCTAAATTTCTATGTTTGTTATTTTACCATGCTAAAGTACTTTTGAAAATGTAATTTATAAAATCTTAATAAAAGAGTTATGCACTGCCCAAAATTTCTCTTTTTCTTGATTTATTTGTCTGCCACAACAAACTTTTTTCTTATACGCCCACGTGACACAAAAAGCCCCGGAGCATACACTCCGAGGCCAAAAACACTTCATCCCGACTCGAGAAAATCTTCAATTTTTCCTCGTTGACGCTTCGCGTCATGTTACATATTTACACGAATCACTCTTGGTCTGTATCCGCGCTGATCCAGTGCATTCACAATCTGTTTTTTGTGCTCTGTACCAAAGGCTTCGATAGTAATCTTTAACTCTACCGCTGAGCTTCTGTTGGTACTTACAAACTGGTTATGATCCAGCTTAATTACGTTTCCGCGTTCTTCTGCGATAATAGAAGCAACGCTTACCAGCTCACCTGGTTTATCCGGCAACAGAACAGATACTGTAAAGATTCTGTCTCTCTGGATCAGACCGTGCTGTACAACAGAAGACATGGTGATGATATCCATGTTACCGCCACTTAAGACAGATACAACCTTTTTACCCTTGAAATCAAGATGCTTTAATGCTGCAACTGTCAACAGACCGGAATTTTCTACCACCATCTTATGATTTTCTACCATGTCAAGGAATGCAACAACCAGTTCATCATCCTCAATTGTGATAATACCGTCTAAGTTTTCCTGTAAATAAGGGAAAATCTTTTCCCCAGGAGTTTTTACTGCTGTACCATCAGCCACTGTGCTGACAAACGGAAGGGTCATAATTCTTCCTGCTTTAAAGGACTCTTCCAGACAGTTGGCTCCAGCCGGTTCCACACCAATAACCTTAATGTTTGGATTCAGCATTTTTGCAAGTGTAGAAACACCTGTTGCAAGTCCGCCGCCGCCAACCGGTACAAGAATGTAGTCTACCAGCGGAAGCTCCTGAATGATTTCCATAGCGATGGTTCCCTGTCCTGTTGCGACTGCCAGATCATCAAATGGATGAATAAAGGTAAGACCTTCTGCCTCTGCTAACTGGTAAGCATATTCACATGCTTCGTCATAAACATCTCCGTGAAGAATCACCTCCGCACCATGACTTTTTGTACGTTCTACTTTCATTAATGGTGTAGTTGCAGGCATTACAATTTTCGCTTTACAGCCGAATTCTTTCGCCGCATAGGCAACACCCTGGGCATGGTTACCGGCAGATGCAGTAATCAATCCTTTTGCTCTTTCTTCCGGTGTCAGTGTGCTGATTTTATAGTATGCACCACGAATTTTGTACGCACCTGTGTGCTGTAAATTTTCCGGTTTAAAGTAAACCTTGTTTCCTACCTGCTGTGATAAGCTTTTGCTGTATAACAGCTTTGTTTCTTTGGCAACACGTTTGACAACGTCATATGCCTCTTCAAATTTTTCCAGTGTAAGCATTTCATTTATCCTCGTTAAAAATTATTTACGCCTCTACATTAAAAAGCGCATTTACGAATTCATCAGAATCAAACTTCTGCAGATCGTCAATACTTTCGCCGACGCCAATGTATTTGACAGGCACACCCAGTTCAGACTGAATTGCAACAGCGATGCCGCCCTTAGCTGTTCCATCAAGCTTTGTTAAAACAATTCCTGTCACATCTGTAACTTCCTTAAACTGTCTCGCCTGTTCCAGTGCATTCTGTCCTGTAGTTCCGTCAAGAACGATCAGTGTTTCCTTGAATGCATCCGGATATTCCCGATCAATGATCTTATTGATCTTACGAAGCTCTTCCATTAAATTCTTTTTATTGTGAAGTCTTCCTGCTGTATCACAAAGAAGAACATCCGCTTTTCTTGCTTTTGCAGCCGCAACTGCATCATATACAACCGCTGCCGGGTCAGCACCTTCCCCGCCGTAAATAATATCTACACCGGCTCTGTTTGCCCACTCTGTCAGCTGTTCGCTGGCTGCCGCACGGAAAGTATCGGCTGCACCTAATATAACCTTCTTACCCTGATCCTTTAACTTTCCTGCCAGTTTTCCAACAGTTGTGGTCTTTCCAACACCGTTTACGCCAATCACAAGCACCACACTCTTTTCATGCTCGAAACGATAAGCAGTTTCTTCCACTCTCATCTGCTCTTTGATGCTGTTGATCAACAGTTCTTTACATTCTGAAGGTTCTTTGATGTGCTGTTCTTTTACTTTTTTCTTTAAATTCTCAATAATGGATGTTGTGGCATTGATCCCAATATCGCCCATTACCAGAATTTCTTCGATTTCATCGTAAAAATCGTCGTCGATAGAAGAAAATCCATGAAAAACCGCGTCAATTCCGGCGACAATGTTGTTTCTTGTCTTTGACAGGCCCTCTGCCAGTCGTTTAAAAAATCCTTTTTTTTCCTCTGCCATTTCTTCTCCTCCTATATCTTTCTACGCTAAATCGTCTGCAATCAGATTTACAGATACTAAGGCGGACACACCTTTTTCCTGCATGGTGATACCATACAAACGATCCGCTGCTGCCATTGTACCACGTCTGTGGGTAATTACAATGAACTGGGTATTTTTTGTCAATTTATGTAAATAATTGGCAAAGCGGCCTACGTTGGAGTCATCCAGCGCAGACTCAATTTCGTCTAACAGACAGAATGGTGAAGGTTTTAAATTCTGAATTGCAAACAATAATGCAATGGCTGTCAATGCCTTTTCCCCACCTGACAGCTGCATCATATTCTGCAGCTTCTTTCCCGGTGGCTGGGAAATGATACGAACACCGGTTTCCAATATATTTTCCGGATCGATCAGCTCCAGTGTACCTTTACCTCCACCGAACAGCTCCTTAAATGCCTTGTCAAATTCCACCTGAATCTTGGCAAACATTTCCGCAAACTGCTTCTTCATGCCCTCATCAAGCTCTGAAATGATATTTTTCAGCAGCTGCTCTGCTTCCACAAGGTCATTACGCTGCTTGTTCATAAACTCATAGCGTTCAGATACTTCCTTGTAATCTTCAATGGCATTCATATTGACATTTCCAAGCTGTTTGATTTCTTCTTTGATCTTTGAAATGCTTCGTTTCAGTTCCTGACGATCACCAAAGGTTTCATCTCTCATCGGCTCGGCCTCATGATGGGTCAATTCATATTCTTCCCACATGTAATTGATGAAGTTTTCGCCGGACTCTTCCAGCTTTTCCTTCTGTGCCCCCAGACGATACAATTCTTTATCCAGATCATTAATACGTTCAGACAGCTGTTCACGCTTGTCAAAGAAATCTTTATTTTTCGTAAGAAGTTCTTCCTTCTTATCTATCAATGCAGCTTTTTCCTTTTCTGCATTTTCGGAAACTCCATTCAGTGCTTCCATCTGTGTCTGAAGCTCTGCAATGCCTTCTTCTCGCAGCTTTGCATCACTTGCAGAGTGCTCAATTGTCTCATCCAGACTTGTCTCTTCATCCTTCAGACGCTGTAACTCTTCTTCGATACGACGGATATTTTCCTGAACGAATTCTTTTTTCTGCTGGAAGGATGCATCCTGTAAATGAAGCTCTTCTACTTCTGCTTTGCAGTCCACTTCCTTTTCCTGATATTCTGCCAGTTCTTCCTGATATCTGGCAATGCTCATTTCGTTTGCCTTTTCCCTGATATCAGAGCCTTTCAGCTCATCGGCAATCTCCTTACGGTTTGCAGTGATTTCCTGTATCTGGACTTCCAGTTCTTTTAATTCACTGCGAAGCTTTGTCAGGCTTTCTACAAATTCCTGCTGTTTTTGTTCATAAAGATTTAACTGCATTTTGGCAGTGTTCTGTTTGACAAATTCTCTGGAAAGCTTTTCACTTACTTCATCCAATGTGGCATAGCAGGCCGCACGCTTTGCTTTTGTGTCTTCCACCTGCTCTTTGCGTTCTTCCAGCTCTGAAAATAACTGTTTGACACTTAATTCCAGTTCTTCGATTTCTCGACGGCGGCCTAACAGATTACTATTATTCTTAAATGCACCACCTGTCATGGAACCGCCCGGATTTAAGGATTCACCCTCCAGGGTTACAATTCGAAGTGACTGGTCATATTTTTTCTGCAATGCAATGGCATTGTCGATATGGTCAACCACCAGCGTTCTGCCAAGCAGATATTTGGCAAGCACAGAAAATTTATCTTCTGTACTGACCAATGTATGAGCAACACCGATGACACCTGTTTCCTTCAGCACATTTTCCTTATTGAAAATGTTATTGCCTTTGATGGTTGTCAATGGCAGGAATGTTGCACGTCCAAGCTTATTGGCCTTCAAATACCCGATCATGGACTTTGCAGTCTGCTCATTGTCGGTAACGATATTCTGAATGCTTCCTCCAAGGGCTGTTTCAATGGCAATCTCATAGTTTTTCTCTACCTTAATCAAATCTGCCACAACGCCCAAAATTCCGCTTCTGCTCTTTTTCTGCTCCATGACCTTACGGATAGAGTTTCCATAACCATCATAGCGCTCTGTCAAATTTTTTAAAGACTCCAGAC
>ERZ1032001.119-NODE-119-length-12349-cov-5.264275_pt1 | contig 12349 bp, 6 predicted proteins | sample MGYA00517102_ERZ1032001 | MGnify/ENA primary metagenome ERZ1032001 (study PRJEB33719, sample SAMN04261291) | wastewater metagenome | biome: rural village; feature: human; material: feces | host: Homo sapiens | place: El Salvador | collected 2013-01-07 ... | reverse complement strand
GATTCTTTAGAATGCTGTGCAGTTTTCTTGTATTATCCAGTAATTGAATGCTCATTACTTAATACGTTCTCCCTTTGTATTCTTAGTTTCCTTTCCTGACATAAACGCACGATAGATTTGAAAAGTACTTTTAAACTAAGCAAATATCCATCATAGATATTTCTTTCACTTTCAGATTTTCTGAAATATAAATCTGCCCATAAAGCGAAGGCAATATGATCTATATATGCATCTTCTACACTCTCATTTTCATCCAACTCAATATGCAGCCCATGTGATTCTGCCAATTCAATTACACAATCCGGATATTCCGGTGTGTTATCAAAACAAAACTGATACGCATCCTTAACAAGCAATTTAATAACAGAATATTCTTTTGTAATAATGGCTAACTGCTCGTCCTTTGGTGCTGTAATAATGTGCATACATACTTCTTCGTCCCCATCTGGAGGTAAACAAAGCATTTTCTCTTCGACACCTTCGCATTGCATGATTACAAATAAATGGAAACAATCCTCATATACCGAAGCAAAATAGTCATACTCCTTATCTAAATACTCTAAAATGTTTTCTAACTCTCCTTTTGATACACTTACTTTGTAACATGAGTAAAAATTTTCCTCCAAAAAGTCTATTGCATCGTGAAAGTATTCTCCTGCTTTTTCTATGCGATCCTCTTTAAACATCCGTCGATATAGAATATTAGAAACAGCACAATCACCCACAAAATATGGTTCTATAAAGTGTTCTTTATGAATCATTTTTTTATTTAATGCATCATAAAATGAATTCAAAACCGTTTTCGCTTTTTCTTCTTCCATTTGTGTAATCATATACCAAAGCGCATTTAGTCCTTCCATACAACTTTCTATACACTGATTGGTTACAATTTCCTTAAGTAATTTGTATTCGTCTGATGAAGTGCAAAAAATATCCAATAACATTGCTTTCTCTCCTTTTAATTATTTTGTAACTCTCCAAGTGTCTTTTCATACAGCATCTCATTGGCAATGGATACCGGCGTACAGGCATATTCAAACTCCTCTGTCGTCGCATAGCCAAATTTACGTGCGTAATCAGCTAATTGCTCCTTATAATCAGATTCCGTTACCTTAATCTTCTTATCCTTGGCAATCTGATACACCGCCAGGCGTTCTTTGATAAAGGTTAAGGACAGTTCTTTTGCTTCTGCTCTGTAAGCATCAATGCTCTCATACCCCCACTCCTCTACGATCAGTTTTTCAATGGTCACTCCCGTTGCCTGGGCAGTCGATTCTGCAGCCGTGATATAGCTCTCTACATAGACTTCGATGGCTTCTTCATCAAGGACATAGGTGCTGTTCTTCGTAAGATAGTCCATCGGGTCTTTAGACCGCTTCACTTCTTTCAAATCAGCAAGCACTTCCACATAACTATCCCCAGCAATCTCCTGAAAGCTTAGCAGTGCAACCGTTCCATCGGATGCCCCTCTCTCTGCGAAAATCTTATTCTTATTCATGACAAGCACCCCTGCTACAAGACCGATTATAAATACCACCAAGGCAATGACCACATAGCCTGCCCGCTTCTTTACCTGTTCTCTCACTGACTCTCACCTTCCGTTCTTTCCGTTGTTATCTGTCCATCTTCTTCTACAGAATCTGTCTCTTCCTCTGTTTCACTTAACAGTTCCAAAATATCCTGACCTGCAGAATCAAAAATGCTCTCTAATGAGCGGTCCTGCAGCGTCATTTCAGATAAAAGAACCTGTGATGGCTCACTTCCGTCGGTCTGAATCAGGGCAATGATCTGGATTTTTGTATTTCCAGGCATCACATCCGTTTTGGATTCATAGGTCTTCTTCTCTCCATCCACTTCAACGTCCACGTAGGTCTTATCAGCTACCACATGCTCTGTAGTCACAGAGGCATCGTAGAGAATGCTGCCTGCACTTAACTCTCTTGCAGCATATTTTCCGATCACATCGCTTCTGTCTTCCCATAAGATCAAAGTCTGTGTCTTTCTGTTGCCTTCTTTGTCGATATAGGTCGATAAAGCATTGTATTTTTCATACTGTTCATAGCTTAGGATGGTCCCTTCTAAGTCCTCTTCCAAAATCTTTTCATTCTGTGCGATCTTAACTTTTACTTTGACCACCACATAGTTCTGATCCTGCACATCCATCTCTTCTGCCTGAGCAGCTGCTTCCTCCACAACAGGAGCTGTCTCCTTTGTGGAATCATAAATCAGATTTTTAGCACTGCCATAAAACAGATATAGATATGCCGCAGCTGCTAAAATCATCATAAGCAGCAGGCTAAGCAGAATAAGAAACACTCTTTTTACTTTCTTTTTTGCCTTCTTTGGCTCTAAAACAGGCTCTTTTTCTTCTTTTAAAGGCTTACTATCGCCGGCATCTTTGATAGGTGTCTCTTCTTTTTCATCAATTTCAATAATTTCTATCCCTTCATCAGGTTCTGGCAATACAGTCGGTGTTTCTACAGTTTCCTTTGTATCTGTAGGTTTTTCAACTTCCTTAACATCCCCGATTTCTGTTTCTGCTGTTAAAAGTGCATGACCGCATTCCCCACAGAACTTTTGCCCCTCTAAGTTGATGGCACCGCACTCTAAGCACTTGATCTTTACCTTCTTTTTTTTACGTCCTCCAAAAATACCTTTCTTTTTTGGTTCCGGCTGCGGCACTACATGAGGATGTTTTCTTAAATACCATTCCTTTTCCGCCGCCTTCGGATCAGCAGATACTTTTGGCACTTCAAAAGAAATATTTGCTCTTTTATTCAGTTCATAAGCACTGGTGATCATAATGTCTTTCTCCAGACATTCCTGATACTGCATCTGCACTCGTTCATATTCTTTTTTTGGCAGCATCGTGGTCTTAACCACGCCTCCATCCATGATTTTATAGAAGTTCCCTTCGTAAATATCTGCCAAAAAGAATTGGTCATTATGTACAACATAGGTCGCCCCTATGACTTTTTCAACAAGCTCACTCAAATCCAACTTCCTCCTCTCTTGTTCTGTCATAGACCTTTCCATACATGCGCAGGTATTCTGCATGTCCTTTTAGAGGAAGTAAATCCGATGGATCATCCAAAAGATAGGTCGTCATTTCCTGATTAAAGGTATCCCGAAAACGCTCTAAGTCTTCTCTTGTACCCATAACTCGAATTTTTATCACGATATTTTCCTCCTTATGTTTTAGTGTCAGGAGTAATTCACTGCACTTTTCGCTGTCATTTTTTATCTACTGCCCCGTAAGGGGCAGCGATTTTTTTAATTTTTTATCTCTAAGAAAATGGATGCTACCCTTAGTGCTTCTTCCACCTCTTTTGGCGGGTATGTTTTTGATAACTTCACATACCTCTCATAATTTAAATAACTTAAATACTCCGCTCCGTATAAAAGCTCTTCCGTTTTGACATTTAACCGCTTTGCAAGAAGAGTCAGTACCGATTTTGAAGCACTTCTTCTTCCTGCTTCTAACATTGCAAGATAATTTACAGAGATATCTGCAGCCATGGCTAAGTCCTTCTGGGTCAGATGCATCATTTTTCTTCTTGATTTGATCTGTCTGCCGATTCCGGCACTGTCTAATGGTTTTATCATTTGTTTTTTCATGGCTTATTCCATGAGTTTGTATTTTACGATTGCCTTAATGCGATAAACGGTTGTGATATCTTCCGCTTTGGCATCCACATCCTTTGCATCCACTCGGTAGTAGACGTTTGTAGCATAGCCTTCTGCCTCTCTGCTAGCCTCATAGCGCGCTCTGTAGGTCGATACGAACATATCCCCGGTAAAGAGTGCATTTCTCATGATATAGCCATCCTGCACGTACTGTTCCCCGCTCCAGGATGCGCCTGTCACACGAAAATAGTTGGAATCCAGTCCAAGAGCGCTTAACACCTGCGATTCATATCCGGCCCATGTAGGGGCTACTGCATTTCTAGCCACCCTGACATTTGGTGTTCCTGCAAGCTCATACACATGACAGCTTTCGCTTGGTGCCATAAAGGTGCCCTCAATCTCTAAGATGTCCGACCAGTGCCCTGCTCTTGTCTGTTCATAAGATATTAAGCTGCCTTCGATTTCCTTATCTGTTCCTGACGCCTTATCAAAGTAGGTGATCATCTTCTTTGATGGAACATCCGGTTTTCCTATCTGGTCCTCAAAATAGATCTCTTCCACCACAGGAATGATGACCATTCCCTGTTCTCTTATATAGACCTGCTCGTTTTTAAGCTCATAAGTTTCTCCTGATTCTGAAGTGTAGGAGTAACTATCCGGAATCTCACTTAAATCCTCTACGTTCATCTCCACCATGTAAGATACCGTATCCCTTGTGCCTAAAGTCTCATAAGCTGCCTCTTCATCGCTTAAGGCATATTCTTTTCCGTTTAACATGTAAGTATCCGGAAAGTTATATAAAATGATGTGTTCATCATCGGAATAGAATTCAAATTCCTTTGTTACAAAGCTGTTTGCATCTTCCACGGTTACATCAATATCCGGTTTTGTCGAATCCTTACCACATCCAATACAGGATAGTAAGAGACCAACACAAAGCAATATCTTTAACATTCTTTTCATCTTGATATCCTCCATTTCTCCCTGCCACGAATTCGTGGCAGGGTAATCTTTTACTATCTCTTTATGCTTTATCAGCCGCCTTTTTCTTTTTGCGGTATAAAATCACACTCACGGTGCCAAGGACTGCCGCCGTCAGCGCAGCGATAAGTATCACTTTGTTTGGCACTGCCGGTCCGCTTTCAATGGTAAGTAGAATGGAACTTCCCTTTTCTCCCGTATCTTCCGTACGGATATTGTTCCAATCCCAGCCGTATTTAAAGCGAAGAATGAGTTTTCCAATCTCCGGTCCGCCGTCAGGTATCTCTTCTTTTGGTTCTTCCGGTACCGGTGTGTCCGGGGTACTGTCACTTCCGCCGTCAGGTACTGTCTCTTTCTTCTGGTTATAGAAAGTTAAGGACTGCTCTGTTGTGGCTGCGGTTACTTTAAATACCTGCGGTGTCTTATCAAGAATGTATCCGCTTGGTGCTTTTGTTTCTAGAGCAATGTACCATCCGGATTCAAGCTCATCTACAGTTACAGGACCATTCTTTGTCTTAACGGTAGTGGCAAGGTCTTTTTCTGTAAGCTTGATCGTTACAGGTTTTTCGTTCAGTTCAGAACTTACTTCCTTGATGTCTTTTGCAGCGATTCTAAGGGCAAGTCCATCTTTTACGTTCACATTGATGCTTCCGCCGGCTCTGACTGCTGATTCATCGATCGTTACATCGAATGTCACGTAGAAGTGATATGCTTCCCTGTTCTGATCAGCAGCATAGTCTTCATCAAAGCTTACCTTTAACGCATAACCGTCTGCTGCTTTTGTCAGAATGAAACTAAATGCATCCGTTCCGTTATCTCTTACAAGCATTTCTTTTCCAAGGTCTGAATCGTCAAGTGAAAATTCTTTTGGAAGGATCTGTGTAAATGTAAGATTGTTTGCAAGGTCTTCTTTAGAAATTGAGTATTTCAGTGTAACCTTGCTTCGGTAAGTGTCTCTGTGTTCTGTATTTTCAGCTGCGATTCCGCTTAAGTAAGCTGAAAGGTCTCCACTGTCCATAACTTCCGGTGTTTCAACATAACCGGTATCTGCAAGATCTTTTGCAAATGCGCCGTCCATTTCCACTTCTACTCTGTCTGTTAAGTATTCCACATACTCTTCCGGTACTTTGTAGATTTGGATCGTTGCACCCGGTACAAACTCTGTAGTACCTGTGCGGTACTTGTAGATCTTCAGTGAGCGTGTCGCATCAAGCATCTGTACTTTCTGTAAGAGTCCTGTTTCTTCGATCGTGAAGTGGATATCTTCTGCAAGCAGGTATCCTTCAGGGGCCACTTTTTCAATCAGTACATAGGTACCTGTCGGCAGATAATCAATGTAATGGCGGTTCGGTTTACCATCCTTATCATATCCATCTTGTCCGGTCGTCCATTTTTCCATAAGTTTCAGCTTCTTGCCGTTCTTATCTGTGCTCCAGATCTCGAGCATTGCGCCTTCGATCTCTTCTTTCGTTGTGATATCGGCTTTAGAAATCTGTAATTTTGTGAAATCATCCTGCATTACTACTTTCTGGATATGTCCGTCATCTTCCACTGTGAACTTAATGGAGTTAGACTTCACATAACCGTCTTTTGTAGGTGCCAGTGTTTCTACAAGTGTATATTCTTCTCCGGCTGTCAGTCTGCCTTCGATATAGTGTGGTTCTTCCGTTGTTGTCCAACTGTCGATCGCAGTTCCATCTTTGTCGATGATCTGTAACTTCGCTCCGATAACCTCTTCGCCTGTTACGATGTCCTGTTTGTTAAATTCCAGTTTTGTAACATCGTCGTACATCGTCACATGGATATCGTCCAGTGAGTACCACATCTGGTCATAGTGCAGATAGGAATCTGCAGGTCTTTCATCAACCTGTTTATCATTGTAGAATTCAACATCGAAGGAATCTCCGCCAAATTCAAGGTATACAGTGTTGAATGTAAGGTCTGCGAAATCTTCTTCTTTAAGAATCTTCGCGATCGTTTCTTTGTTTGTATTTTCATTGAAGAAAAGTACAAGGTTTTCATTTACAAGAAGCCATTTCACTTCTGTGTATCCGTCTAATACCTTTGTATAATCCCAACTGCTTTCTGTAGCAGTCTTATTGACGAACCAGCTGTCTGCATGGTCATTAGGAGAAATGATAGAGCCGGATTCGTATTCCTGGTCACAGTAGTTCATACGAACCTGTACTTCGTAACCGTATGTTTCACCAGTTGCTTTATCAACCCAGCCGTCTGCGCCCTGGTTCTGGTAGAACTTAAATTCAATATCTCTTGCACGGATATATCCTTCTGCCGGAACAAGTTCTCTGAAGATGTAGATGTTTTCTCTTTCTTCTTCGTTAGGAAGTCTTGGCCACTCTGTATTGGAGAGAAGAAGTCCTTTTGTTTCATGCGCCGTATCTGTGGATACCCATGTATCGATCAGCATCAGGTTATCATCTGCATGACTGATGATGCCGTCCTCGTTCACATCGTTCACATCAAGGATCTTGTAAACTGCAATGGTCGCACCCGGAACTTCCGCTTCACCTGTAAGGTCCATCTTATTGAGTGTTACCTTTGTAGGTTCATTTTCATGTTCCGCATATACAGGAATATACATGGTGTATTCATCGTCATATTCGAAGCTCACATCATATACCGTATCGTCATAGAGGTATCCTTCAGGTGGTGTGAGTTCCTTGATATGGAACTTTCCTGTGTTCACTGCAGTATTACCGTCAATGGATTCATTTACCATGTATGTAACAGTTTTTGCTGCTTCATCGATCGTAAATATGCTGCCGGTCTGTGTCTTAAATGTTCCGTCTGCCTGCTTGATCACGATCACGTCGTCAGCATCCTTCGCGCGTAAGATATAAATATCTCCTGCTACCGCTCCCAGTTCCTCGTATGCATAAGAAATCGTCTTTCCAAATACGAGATCATGGTCAGCTCTCTGTCCGTCAAGGTCTTTAGACATCAGTGCGATGTCCACCGCAAAGTTCGCATGTCCCGTTTCATCAGTTGTAGCAACTGCAAGAAGTGTTCCTTTGCTTACAATGAGCTTTCCATCTACGTTATAGATATCATCAGATGTATAGAGTCCGAACTTCGCACCTTTAAGTGAAGCATATGTTTCTTCATCTGCTTTGTAGATACCTACACCTAATTTCCACTGGTGTTCCTCTGATTCTTCATGTCTGTCATCTTCCGGTTCTTTTGGAAGGTCGCTTACACGGTCATACATCACAACCGGTCCGCCAACTGCCTGTCCGTCTACCACCTTAAAGGTAATGGATTCCGCCTGTTCATAACCGTTTGGTGCTGTGATCTCTGTTAAGGTGTAATCTCCGTCGATGAGATTCTTTATTACATGAACGTCATCTGTTGATGTCCAGCTGTCTATTGTCTGTCCGTCCTTATCAGTCACAATGAGTTTTGCTCCAGGTAATTCTTCCTTTGTAGTCAGAACCTGTTTGCTGACATAGATCTCTTTTTCATCCGGGGCGTCATACATAACAACCGTTCCGCCAAATACCGCACCGTCTTTTACGGTGAATGTAATGGATTCGGATCTTTCATAACCGTCCGGTGCTGTGATCTCTGTTAAGGTGTATTTTCCGTCAGCCAGGTTTTCGATCACATGAGGTTTCTTTGCAGAAGTCCAGCTGTCTACTGCATTGCCGTCTTTATCAGTTACTACCAGCTGCGCACCAGGAAGTTCTTTCTTGGTCGTGATATCCTGTTTGCTGATATATACTTCTTTGTTTGTCGGTGCATCGTACATAACAACCGTTCCGCCGACTGCTTCGCCGTCTTTGACAGTGAATGTAATGGATTCCGCTACATCGTAGCCGTCTGGGGCCGTGATCTCTGTCAGAGTATATTTACCGTCCGCAAGACCCGGTACGTAATGAGGCTTGTCTGTACTGATCCATCTGTCTACCTCATTTCCATCAGAATCCGTGATGATAAGCTCTGCTCCTGGAAGTTCATCCAGTGTCGTGATATCTTTCTTACTGATAGATACTTTGCTGTTATCAGGTTCCGGTACGTTTTCATCACTCCATGCTTTCACACGAAGGTCAAAGAAATTGATGAATCCTTCCTTATCACTGTAGAATGATTCTTCACCGTCTCCATATGTTCCCCATGTCAAGAAGTTCACATCGAATAACTGACCTAGTTTTTCACCTACTGTATTAATACCGCCAACGAACCACTGTAAGTCTTTTGCTTTCCAGATATCCATTGTTTTATCTGTGTATTCCGTACTTGAATCTTTTGTATTGAACACGATCTCTTTTACCTGGTCTGCCGCTTCAAAGGAAACCGTCTGTACAAGGTCGCTGATCAGGAATCCATAAGGAGTCTTGATTTCTTCTACGGTGTAAGAACCAAGTGGTAAGTAAAGTGATACTTCACCTAATGTACCGTCCTTTTCAACTCTTACGATATCTTCCTTCACTGCGTAGTGGAGTTCATATTCCACAAGAAGGTCAAATGCTTTATAAGTATTTGAGCCTGTACCAGTCTTAACAACAACTGAACTGTAATCAGTTGCAAGGACTGCTTCTGTACCGTTCTTTGTCTTAAAGCTCTGGCTTGATGAATCCCACGACATCTTGTATGTCTGGTCTTTAATGGTCAGTGTCGCACCCTTAACGCTGAGTTCCGGTGTTACATATGGATTATCTGTAAGTTCTTCTCTTACTGCATAATCGATACGGTATCCGCCAGCTTCTTCTGTTACGATACCGCCCGCTGCTGTTTCAAGCACACCTGCGCTTAATTTTACAACCGGGTTAAGGTCTGCATCGTAAAGTGTATAGCTTCCATTGCCATTATCGAAAAGAGTTGCGTTCGCATAAGTCTTAATGGTTGTGATACCTAAGTCTTTTGCTCCGTCAATGCCAGCGCCAAGGTCTATGCCGGCTGCAGAATCATCAGTATGAATGATCCTGTATCCGGATGCTGTCCTTTCTGCGTAGTCACCTGCAGACCATGGACTGTTTGAATCAAGATTTTCAGTAATAAGGAATAACTTATCAGATTCCCTTACTTCGATATCCTGATCCTGTCCGCTTCTTCCGGTTCCTTTAAGCAGGAAGTAATCAGCATTTGCTTCCAAGGATGTTCCCTTATAAAGAACGCTTTCCTTATTTGTCAGTACAAAGCCTTCTTCAGTAGCAGTAACGACTGCTGCGCCTTCGCTTTCCAGTCCGCCAAATGCTTCCAGTCTGCTTAAGTAATCTGTTGCGATCACATCTGAATTAGAACCTTCTTTTAAGATTCTTCTGTAGATCGGCTGTACTTCTTCACGATAGTATGTATTCGGATAGATCGTATCGTCTGTAAATGCCGGTGTGCCGAACAGTGACATATCCAGTGCACTCATTCTGGATGTGATCCAGTAGTTTTCTACACCTCCGCTTGTGACAAATTCTGAAGCTGAATAGTTTCCTTCTTTTGTCAGGGATCCATAGATTCCATCGCTGTTTCCGTAGTAATATGTGTAATCGTAATTTCCGCCATTGTTATATACCGGAGCAAAATCTACGATCTCACCGTCATTTGCTGTTGTTACGGTCGCAACCACATCGCCTTTTCTGAACCAGTAGTTGTCTCCGTTATCCGGTGTCTTGATATCTTCCGCTGCTTTTACTACATAAGTCGCATCTGCAAGACGTCTTTCTTCATATACAAAATCGAATGTCTCTCCGGTGTTTTCTTCTTCCAGAGTGATCACTGCTTTTGCATCTTCCGTTACAGTTCCGTCTTCCGCTTCGATTCTGTAACCGCCGCCCGGAAGGGATGTGATGAGTTCATTATCTGTTGATAAGTACATGGAACCTGTTACCAGCTTCACATCTTTTGTACTTCCATCAGACATGGTCATCTTATAGTTATAATTGATGTCCGGATCATAGATCGCTTCCTCATAGGTAATTGTATAAGTACCATCTGAAGCTGCCTGTAATGTTCCGTAGTCATTTGTTGTAAGGACTCCGTCTTTATCTGTTACCAGATAAGAGGTATCCATGATGTTTCCTGCTACCGTATAGATATAAGTGTCTGTTACGGCTTTTACTTCTGCATTTTCATAGTAGTCTGTTGTCTGTTCATAAACGATGATCAACAGTCCGTCTGATGCTGTAATTTCTGTGACACTCTCTGCCAGAGCATATACTGTCTCGCCATCTAACTTCATGATGGATGCACCAGCTTTAAGACTCTTGATGATAGCCTCATCTATTACTTCCACATTATTAAGGTCGAAGTATTTATAAACTGGTTCTGTACCTTCTCCTTCTGATGCCTGTTCTACTGCCTTGACTGGAACATATTCTCCGCTTAATGCGTATACGTAAAGGTCTGCAGGTGTTTCAAGGATCGCTCCCGGATAAATCTCTTCTGTACCATCCGCAAGTTCTGCTTTTGCTCCGCTCTGGTATACCGCACCACCATTCATAGTCAGCATCTGACCGGATGTATCTGTATAGATGGCTGCGATTCCCATACCCTGTGCGTCATATGTGATATGGCTTACTGGGATGATCTCGGAAATTTCAAGACCTTCTACCGTTACTTCCCTCATCTTCACTTCATCAGTGCCAAGGTCGTAATGATCTTTCATGGATTCAAATACGGAACGTTCTCTCATCATGGACTTACTGTAGTTAAAGTCATCTGATGTTACGTTTGTGTATTCGTCTGCATATTCGATATCGTCTGTGCTCTTGTATCCAACCAGAACTTCACCGGTCTTTGTGATGTTTAATTTGCCCTGAAGCTCATCGTTGTAGAAATGTTCTCCGATATAGAGATAATCAAGGTTATCGCTGGATACGATACCGCTTGCCCGATATCTTCTGTCTGTTGTTACTTCGAAATCCTTTGTTCCATAGTATTTCTGGAACATGTTATCTTCTGTTGGTACGTTAGAATCTTCTCCGATTCCTCCAAGTCTTTCTCCGTCCGTTCCATTACCGTAATCCCAGTAAGTGTTATGATATCCGTTTGGACCTGAAAGTTCTTCGATTCTGTACTTGCCGCTTTCTAAGGATGCAATGGCATTGATCCGTCCGTCTTCATCTGTTGTGAATACTCTCTGTGCTACTACGGATAATGCACCGTTTTCACCTAAGAGATATTTGCTCACATAGCAGTTATTTGTGTAGTCCCAGATACGGTAGCTTGTACCTGCACGTTTTACGTCCTGACCGGACTGTGCATCACGTTTTACTAAGATCAGGGATGATACCACTGCTGTATCTGTGATCGTTACCTTTTTGCTTCTGTTCTCTGAAGCTGATGTATCTGTTACTGAGAAGAATACAGGGTCTGCAGTAAAGACATCTTCCGGTGTCGTTGTCTCAACAATGAGGTATGCTCCCCACGCAAGTTCCGGTACCCTGACTGAACCATAGTGGTTAGAGAAGATCTCTGACAGTTTGTATTCGTTCTTAACGCCGGTTGCTACCCAGCCTTCGGAGAGACCGTTCACTCCGTAGAACTCGCATGATGAACCTGCGTTTAAGTGGTTCTCAACATATGCGTAGTCCTTATTGACCTGTCTGATATGATCTTCATCATCTTCATAGATCCTTGCGATCGCATCCGTTTCTGCTGAGAAATCCCATTTCTTTGTTTCATTATCATAGAAGTCGTTTCTGTAAGCTGCCAGGATATCTTCAACGTAGTAGTATCCTCTGTCTCTTACATAGATCAGTCGGTTCACATCTTCCAAGTTATATCC
>ERZ1032001.118-NODE-118-length-12411-cov-4.603917_pt1 | contig 12411 bp, 6 predicted proteins | sample MGYA00517102_ERZ1032001 | MGnify/ENA primary metagenome ERZ1032001 (study PRJEB33719, sample SAMN04261291) | wastewater metagenome | biome: rural village; feature: human; material: feces | host: Homo sapiens | place: El Salvador | collected 2013-01-07 ... | reverse complement strand
CTTATAAAAAACCTGTGGCATCTCTTTGTGCGTGGAAACCCCGCCGTGTACGTTTACACCCTTTAAAAGAGACGCATCACTCCTTGTAAAAAGGTCCACCTTGAAATTTTCCGCCAGCATATTTAACAGACGGATTCTTTCCAGTTCGGACACACGCATACCCAGATAGTAGTTTTCTGCCACATACCTGTCCGTATCCGTAAAAGCATCCGACAGCGTGTATTTTTTCCACAAGTCGCCTTTGCTTTGTGCCTCGGCATTTTTTATTGCCTGTACTGTTTTTTCATTCAGCACTTCATTTATCAAATCCAGTCCCGAAAGTTTTAACTGGGCTTCTATAAGTCCATCTGTAAAGCCTCTGTCAAACTCACCCATCTGCAAATTGTCATAGGGCGACTTTTCCGTATACAAAGATCCCACCAGCGAAATATCATATAGCCATCTGTCTTCTCCGGCATTATTGACATTCCTGTCACTTAAAACTCTTTCATCGTGCAACACCGCATCCCATCTGTCCACGTTGGTTCCCAGTGGCAGATAAAAGATGCATTCCGGATTTTCATCCTTAAATTGTAGATACTGATTATAGTCAAACAAAAAAATTCTATTACAGCTGTTGTGTATGGAATCTGAAAAGAATTCCAAAACCGGACAATCTACACTTAAGCACACATACAAAACATTCAGTTTCTGACAAATTTCTGAGATATATGGGAAATAGTTAATACTAAAAACAAATGCAGGCTTTGTTGTAAGAATACGTTCTGTCAAAATCTTGATTCGCGTATCTCCTGCTATGTTTTTCTGATAAATTTCACTATCTTCTTCATCTACAGTTATCCCCAGTGACTGAAATGCTTCTATAATATCCGGTTCACAAATACTGCCATATCTGTGAAAAAGAATCTCCATAGATTCCTCCTAAAATTCGATTTCTTTTAAATATCTTGAAAGCGCATCCTGCCAAGTCGGCAATTTTTCAAAGCCGTTTTCAGTCAGTTTTTCTTTGCTCATACGGCTATTGGATGGTCTCTTTGCTTTCGCAGGGTATTCCGCCGCTGAAACAGGCAAAACCTTTACGTCAATACCTGCCTGTCTGAAAATTTCGCAGGCAAATTCATACCAAGTGCAGATGCCTTCGTTAGTCGCATGATAGATGCCATATTTTTCAGTTTCCACCATATCCACAAGAAGTCGTGCCAAATCAAACGTATAAGTAGGTGAACCAAACTGGTCATTTACAACCGTAATGGAATCTCTTGTTTTTCCAAGATTCAACATTGTCTTGATAAAATTTTTCCCATTCACGCCAAATACCCAGGCAATACGCACAATAAAATATTTATCCAATGTATTCTGCACTGCAAGTTCGCCTTCATACTTTGTCTGACCGTAAACGTTAAGAGGCGTTCTCTCATCATCCGGTTCCCAAGCTCTTTCACCTTCGCCATCAAACACGTAATCCGTACTGATATAAATCATTTTTATATCCAGTTCTTTACATACATTGGCAATATTCTGTGTACCTTCTGCGTTGATTTTTCTACAAAGTTCCGCATTGTCCTCAGCCGCATCCACCGCTGTATAAGCAGCGCAGTGAATCACCGCATCAGGAGCATTGCCCTTAATAACTGAATCCACACTATTTGCATCGGTAATATCCATTTCTTCTATATCAGTGCCGATTGCCATATGACCTCTTTTGTTAAGTTCATTCACAACATCATATCCAAGCTGGCCATTTACGCCTGTAACCAATACTTTCATAATATCCTCCGTTCCGAAGCTCACTCTGCTTCTTAAGATTACAACAATTATACAATAGTTTATCCAAAAAAAGAAGCCCTTGCCCTGTAGTTTTCTACAAGCAAAAGCTTCTTATAATTTTTATTCTTCTGTTGTTACTTCTTCAGTTTCTAAAACTTCTGTTTCCACAGTTTCGTCCAGCACTGCTTCTTCTGTAACTACCTCTGTATTTTCTGTTACTTCTTTAGTAACTTCCGCATTTTCATCTGCTTCTTTAGACATATTAGCATCTGTGTCTAAATATGTGTTACGGTAACGTTTCATACCTGTACCGGCCGGAATAAGTTTACCGATAATTACGTTTTCTTTTAAGCCGATAAGTGGGTCAACCTTACCTTTGATAGCTGCTTCTGTAAGAACTTTTGTTGTTTCCTGGAAGGAAGCTGCTGATAAGAATGAGTTTGTTGCAAGAGCTGCCTTTGTAATACCAAGCATTACCTGTTTACCGTCAGCCGGTTCTTTACCTTCTGCAATCAATTTTTCATTCATATCTTCATAATCAAGTACATCTACTAAAACGCCCGGTAAGAAGTCTGTGTCACCACTTTCTTCAATACGAACCTTCTTAAGCATCTGGCGAACAATAACTTCGATATGTTTATCGCTGATATCTACACCCTGAAGACGATATACTCTCTGAACTTCACGAATCATATAGTCCTGAACAGCTCTGATACCTTTAATCTTTAACAAGTCGTGTGGGTTAACACTACCTTCTGTTAATTCATCACCGGCTTCAAGTTTCTGTCCGTCTGTAATCTTAATACGTGAACCATAAGGAATCAAATATGCTTTTGATTCACCTTCATCATTTGTAATGATAACTTCACGTTTCTTCTTTGTATCGCTGATTGTAGCAATACCGCCGAATTCTGCAATAATTGCAAGACCCTTTGGTTTTCTTGCTTCGAACAATTCTTCAACACGAGGAAGACCCTGCGTGATATCGTCACCGGCAACACCACCTGTATGGAATGTTCTCATTGTAAGCTGTGTACCAGGTTCACCGATAGACTGAGCTGCGATAATACCAACTGCTTCACCAACCTGAACTGCTTCACCTGTTGCCATATTTGCACCATAACATTTTGCACAAATACCATTGTGTGAACGACATGTTAAAATCGTACGGATTTTTACTTCATCGATTGGATTACCGTGTTCATCAACACCGATACCTAAAACTCTTTCCGCACGGCTAGGTGTAATCATATGATTTTTCTTAACAATTACATTGCCATCGCGGTCTTTGATATCTTCGCATGTATATCTGCCTGTGATACGGTCTTTTAATCCTTCGATTGTTTCTTTTCCGTCCATAATAGCTTTTACTTTCATGCCCGGAATTTCCACGCGACCTTCGCAACAATCAACCTCACGAATAATAAGTTCCTGTGAAACGTCAACCATACGTCTTGTCAAATAACCGGAGTCGGCTGTACGAAGCGCTGTATCGGAAAGACCTTTACGAGCACCGTGAGCTGACATAAAGTATTCCAAAACGTCAAGACCTTCACGGAAGTTTGATTTAATCGGAAGTTCAATAGTTCTACCGGTTGTATCCGCCATCAAACCACGCATACCTGCTAACTGTTTAATCTGCTGGTTAGAACCACGGGCACCTGAATCAGCCATCATAAAGATGTTGTTGTACTTATCCAGACCTTTCAAAAGTACGTCTGTAAGTTCTTTATCTGTTTCATTCCATGTTTCTACAACCGCTCTATATCTTTCTTCTTCTGTAATAAGACCACGTCTGTAGTTCATCGCAATCTTATCAACAGTTGCCTGAGCCGCATCAAGTAAATCCTGTTTCTGTTCAGGTACTGTCATATCTGAAATAGATACTGTCATAGCAGCTCTTGTAGAATATTTGTAACCTGTAGCTTTAATGTCATCCAATACTTCAGCTGATTTTGAAGCGCCGTGAGTATTGATAACTTTATCAAGAATCTGTTTCAATCCTTTTTTACCTACGTGGAAATCAACCTCCAGTTTTAAGAAGTTTTCAGGATTTGTTCTGTCTACATATCCTAAATCCTGTGGAAGGATTTCATTGAATAAGAAACGTCCCAATGTAGATTCTACATTACCTGAAATTTCTTCTCCGTTGGCATTTGTTTTGGTTACACGAACCTTAATTCTTGAATGCAACGTAATTACCTTGTTTTCGTATGCAAGGATTGCTTCATTTACACTCTTGAACGCTTTGCCTTCGCCGACCGCACCCGGTCTTTCCTGTGTCAAATAGTAAATGCCAAGTACCATATCCTGTGAAGGAACGGCAACCGGACCACCATCTGAAGGTTTTAACAGGTTGTTTGGTGATAATAAGAGGAAGCGACATTCTGCCTGTGCTTCCACTGAAAGCGGAAGATGAACAGCCATCTGGTCACCATCGAAGTCGGCGTTGAACGCTGTACATACGAGCGGATGAAGTTTAATCGCTTTACCTTCTACCAAAATCGGTTCAAATGCCTGAATACCAAGTCTGTGGAGTGTCGGAGCACGGTTAAGCATAACCGGGTGTTCCATAATAACATCTTCCAGTACGTCCCAAACCTGAGCATCAAGTCTTTCAACTAATTTTTTAGCATTTTTAATATTCTGAGAAATGCCACGACTTACTAATTCTTTCATAACGAAAGGTTTAAATAATTCAATAGCCATTTCTTTTGGTAAACCACACTGATAAATCTTAAGTTCCGGTCCTACTACGATAACGGAACGGCCTGAATAGTCAACACGTTTACCGAGTAAGTTCTGACGGAAACGACCTGATTTACCTTTCAGCATATCTGAAAGTGATTTTAAAGCTCTGTTACCAGGACCTGTAACAGGTCTTCCACGTCTACCATTATCAATCAAAGCATCGACAGCTTCCTGAAGCATTCTCTTTTCATTACGGACGATAATGTCCGGAGCGCCTAATTCAAGAAGTCTCTTTAAACGATTGTTTCTGTTGATGATTCTTCTATACAAATCGTTAAGGTCAGATGTAGCGAATCGACCACCATCCAACTGAACCATCGGACGTAAATCCGGTGGAATTACAGGCACAACATCCAAAATCATCCATTCCGGTCTGTTTCCTGATTCTCTGAAAGCTTCTACAGCTTCGAGTCTCTTAACGATTCTTGCTCTCTTCTGTCCTGAAGAATCTTTCAAAGCAGCTTTTAATTCTACTGATTCACCTTCAAGGTCGATAGCCTGTAATAATTCTTTAACTGCTTCAGCACCCATACCAACACGGAAGTCATTTCCCCATGTTTCTCTGGCATCCTGATATTCTTTTTCAGTTAAAACCTGTTTGTATTCTAAATCTGTGTTTCCTTTATCAAGTACGATATAGGAAGCAAAATACAATACTTTTTCAAGTACTCTTGGTGAAAGGTCAAGGATTAAGCCCATACGGCTTGGAATTCCTTTGAAGTACCAAATATGTGAAACCGGTGCTGCAAGTTCGATACGACCCATACGTTCTCTACGAACATTAGCCTTTGTAACTTCTACGCCACACTTATCACAAATAACACCTTTATATCTGATTTTTTTGTATTTACCACAATGACATTCCCAGTCTTTGCTAGGTCCGAAAATTCTTTCACAGAATAAACCTTCTTTTTCCGGTTTTAATGTTCTATAATTAATGGTTTCCGGTTTTAAAACTTCTCCATGAGACCACTCTCTGATTTTATCAGGTGATGCTAATCCGATTTTGATTGCATCAAATGTCATTGGCTGATATACTTCTTGTCTTGTTTCTGACATTGTCCGTTCTCCTTCCAGTTTCATGAAACTCTATCAATTATTCGTCTAAATCGTCGTAGTCATCGTCATCATCATCATAGCTGTCATCGCTATAATCATCTTCTTCGCTGGCTACAATTTCGCCGCTTTCCGCGTCAAATTCCTGTGTCTGATAACCCATAGAACCAAATGATTTTTCTTCTTCGTAACCATAGTTTCTGGAGTCATTTTCTAATTCGTAACGATATTCTGAATCGCCGTAATCGATAGTTTCCATAATTTCAACTTCTGTGTTATCCTCGCGGAGTACACGAACATCTAATCCTAAGGACTGTAATTCTTTTAACAATACCTTGAAGGATTCAGGAATACCCGGTTCAGGAATATTTTCACCTTTAATAATTGCTTCATAAGTCTTAACACGACCAACAACATCATCGGATTTCACTGTTAAGATTTCCTGCAATGTGTATGATGCACCGTAAGCTTCCAGTGCCCAAACTTCCATTTCACCGAAACGCTGTCCACCGAACTGAGCTTTACCACCGAGTGGCTGCTGAGTTACGAGTGAGTAAGGACCGGTTGAACGTGCGTGAATCTTATCATCAACCAAGTGATGAAGTTTTAAGTAGTGCATATGACCGATAGTTACAGGGCTGTCGAAATATTCACCTGTTCTACCGTCACGAAGTCTTACTTTACCGTCTCTAGAAATCGGAACGCCTTTCCAAAGTTCTCTGTGGTCTCTGTTTTCATACAGATATTCCATAACTTCAGGAAGTAATTCTTCTTTATGTTTCGCCTCGAATTCTTCCCATTCAAGGTTTACATAATCATTCGCCAAATCCAATGTATCCATAATGTCATTTTCGTTTGCACCATCGAATACAGGTGTTGCAACATTAAAGCCAAGCGCTTTTGCAGCCAGAGACAGATGGATTTCAAGTACCTGTCCGATATTCATACGTGAAGGTACACCAAGTGGATTCAATACGATATCAAGCGGACGTCCGTTTGGTAAGTATGGCATATCTTCCACAGGTAATACGCGGGAAACAACACCCTTGTTACCGTGACGACCGGCCATTTTATCACCTACAGAAATTTTTCTCTTCTGCGCGATATAAATACGAACTGCCTGATTTACGCCAGGAGATAACTCATCACCGTTTTCTCTTGTAAATACTTTTGCATCAACAACGATACCGTATTCACCGTGAGGAACTTTTAATGAAGTATCTCTTACTTCTCTTGCTTTTTCACCGAAGATAGCACGTAATAATCTTTCTTCAGCTGTCAGTTCTGTTTCTCCCTTAGGAGTTACTTTACCAACTAAAATATCACCTGCACGAACTTCTGCACCGATACGGATAATACCTCTGTCATCCAAATCTTTCAGTGCATCATCACCAACACCCGGAACATCTCTTGTGATTTCTTCCGGTCCTAATTTGGTGTCACGTGCTTCTGCTTCATATTCTTCAATATGAACAGATGTATAAACGTCTTCCTGTACAAGTCTTTCGCTTAAAAGTACGGCATCTTCGTAGTTGTAACCTTCCCAAGTCATAAAACCGATTAATGGGTTTTTACCAAGGGCCAATTCACCGCCTGATGTGGAAGGCCCGTCTGCGATTACCTGTCCCGCTTCTACACGGTTGCCTTTAAATACGATAGGCTTCTGGTTGTAACAGTTAGACTGGTTACTTCTTGCAAATTTTGTTAATTTGTATTCCATCTTTTCGCCGTCATCGCAGGTAATTTTGATGAGGTTAGATGAAACATAGCTTACTGTACCTGCTTTTTTCGCTACTACACAAACACCTGAGTCTTTTGCCGCTTTTGGTTCCATACCTGTACCAACCGCAGGTGCTTCTGTGAGAAGTAACGGTACCGCCTGACGCTGCATATTAGAACCCATGAGGGCACGGTTAGCATCGTCGTTTTCCAAGAATGGAATAAGGGCTGTAGCAACAGAGAATACCATCTTAGGAGACACGTCCATATAATCGAACATAGTCTTTGGATATTCCTGTGTTTCTTCTCTGTAACGACCGGATACACTGTTCTTTACAAAGTGACCTTCTGCATCCAAGGCTTCGTTAGCCTGTGCTACGTGATAGTTATCTTCTTCGTCAGCTGTCATATAAACAACCTCTTCTGTAACACGTGGATTTTCAGGGTCTGTTTTATCAATTTTACGGTAAGGTGCTTCTACAAAACCATATTCATTAATTCTTGCATAAGATGCCAAAGAGTTAATCAAACCGATGTTTGGACCTTCCGGTGTTTCGATAGGACACATTCTTCCGTAGTGAGAATAGTGAACGTCTCGAACTTCGAAGCCTGCACGGTCTCTCGAAAGACCACCAGGACCTAATGCTGATAAACGTCTCTTGTGTGTCAATTCACCAAGAGGGTTGTTCTGATCCATAAACTGTGACAACTGTGAAGAACCAAAGAATTCTTTTACAGCGGCCTGAACAGGTTTAATATTGATAAGCACCTGTGGTGTCACTTCTTCTGCATCATGTGTAGTCATTCTTTCACGAACAACTCTTTCAAGTCTTGATAAACCAATTCTGTACTGGTTCTGTAACAACTCACCTACGGCACGGATACGTCTGTTGCCTAAGTGGTCGATATCATCATCGTTACCAATACCATATTCTAAATGCATATTATAGTTAATAGAAGCTAAAATATCTTCCTTGGTAATGTGTTTTGGCACTAATTCATATACATTTTTCTGTAATGCTTCGCCAAGAGCCTCAGGATCATCACCGAATTCTTCCAAAAGCTGAGCAAGTACAGGATAATAAACTAATTCTGAAATACCGAATTCTTTTGGATCGCAGTCTACAAAATTAGTCAAATCTACCATCATATTAGAAAGAACTTTTACATTTCTTGATTCTGTCTGAATATATACATATGGTACTGCCGCATTCTGGATTTTATCAGCCAGTTCAGCTGTCACTTTGTCTCCTGCCGCAGCAATTTTTTCACCCATCATATCGATAACATCTTCTGCTAAAATCTGATGTCTGATACGGTTTTTAAGGGCCAATTTCTTGTTAAATTTATATCTTCCGACTTTCGCCAAATCATATCTTCTAGGGTCAAAGAACATTTGAGTGATTAAAGTTTCTGCGCTTTCCACGCTTAAAGGTTCACCCGGACGGATTTTTTTGTACAACTCTAAAAGACCTTCCTGATAATTCGTAGAAACGTCTTTTGCGAAACTGTTCATAAGCTTTGGTTCATCGCCAAAAAGCTCAATGATTTCTTCATTTGTACTGATACCTAATGCTCTGATTAAAACAGTAATAGGAACTTTTCTGTTTCTGTCTACACGCACGTAAAATACGCCCTGTGAGTCTGTTTCATATTCCAACCATGCACCACGGTTAGGAATAACTGTAGCAGAATACAAAGCTTCACCAATTTTGTCGTGTGCAATTCCGTAATAGATACCCGGTGAACGTACAAGCTGTGAAACGATAACACGTTCTGCACCGTTAATTACGAAAGTACCTGTTTCTGTCATCAAAGGCAAATCGCCCATAAAGATTTCGTGTTCACTGATTTCTTCTTTTTCTTTGTTAATCAGTCGGACTCTAACCTTCAAAGGAGCTGCATATGTTGCATCTCTTTCCTTACATTTTTCAATAGAATATTTTACTTCGTCTTCACATAAGCAGAAATCAACAAATTCCAAACTAAGCTGTCCTGCATAATCCTCGATAGGAGATATATCATCAAAGACTTCCTTTAAACCTTCTTTTAAAAACCACTGATAAGAATCCTTCTGGACCTCAATCAGGTTTGGCATCTCCAAAACTTCTTTCTGTCGTGAATAACTCATACGTATATTCTTGCCTGAGGCAATAGGACGTATTCTGCTCTTTTCCATTGACATTTCACCCCGTTCTTTATGATTTTTGGCCTATTATATCGGTATTTTGGGCATAAATATGCATACCGCACCACAATAATGCAAATTACATAATACTACAAACTTTTTTCCGAGTCAACTAAAATTTGTAAAAATTTCCTGTATAGTTTTATTCATATTTCCAGCGGATAGCCGTCCCACATCGTTGGCCGGCACGCGCCGCACATCCAAAGAACATAAAACGGCTAGCGTCCTAGCATAGCTAGTCCGCACGCGCTACGCGCTCAAAGAAATCAAAAAACACAGGCTAGTGTGCATACACATGCCTGTGTTTTCTAATTTCCTTGTAATCCGTTAGGTCGCGATTATTTTAATGTAACTTTTGCGCCTACTTCTTCTAAGCTCTTCTTGATTGCTTCAGCTTCATCTTTAGATGCGCCTTCTTTAACCATCTTAGGAGCTCCGTCAACTAAGTCTTTAGCTTCTTTTAAGCCAAGGCCTGTTACTTCACGAACAACTTTGATAACTTTAACTTTTTCAGAACCTACTTCTGTTAATTCAACGTCGAATGAGTCTTTTTCTTCAGCTGCTTCAGCTGCGCCAGCACCTGCAGCTGCAACTACAACGCCTGCTGCTGCAGATACGCCGAATTCTTCTTCACAAGCTTTTACTAAATCGTTTAATTCTAATACTGATAATTCTTTGATAGCATCAATAATTTCTGCTGTAGATAATTTTGCCATTATTAATTTCCTCCATTTAATAATAATATTTGTAAATTGTTTTTTGTTTCATTATTCAGCTGTCGGAGCTTCTGCTTCTGTAGCAGGTGCTTCAGAGGCTTCTTCTTCCGCTACTGTTTCAGCCGCAGGTGCTTCGCATTCTGCTGCGCCACCTTTTTCTGCTAACTGCTTCATAACACGAGCGAAGTTTGTAATTGGAGACTGAATACTTCCCAATAATTTTGAAAGTAATTCTTCTCTTGATGGTATTTCTGCGATTGCTGAGATACCTTTTGCATCATATGCAGTACCTTCAACCACACCACCTTTAACTTCAAGGGCTTTAGCTTCTTTTGCAAATTTGCAAATAATTCTTGCAGGTGCTGTAGCATCTGTTGTAGAGATAGCTACTGCGCTTGGTCCTTCAAGATATGGAGCCAATGCTTCGAATTCTGTTCCTTTGAATGCAAAGTTCATCATTGTATTTTTGTAAACTTTGTAAACAACGCCAGCTTCACGAAGTTCTTTACGAAGTCTTGTGTCCTGTTCTACTGTTAATCCACGGTAGTCAACAAGAACAACTGACTGTGCGCCTTTGATGTTTTCTGAAATTTCAGCAACGACAGGTTGTTTTAATTCAACTTTTGCCATTTTTCCTTTTTACCTCCTTATAGATTTTACGCCGATAAGGGGAGTATACTAAAAAACTCCCTGCCAAAAAGACAGGGAGATTCAAATTCATAGTTTAAACTCTTCTCCTCGGTAGGCGATTCACTTACGCCGAGGATACTCTTTCAAAAATATCCTTTGGCACCTACTGTCTTCGGCTGGCCGATTACGACCTCTGATAGAATAGCACGAAGAAGTGCGGGTGTCAAGAAAAAGTTTTAATATTTTTAGATTGTTTAGGTTTTCATCCTTCATCATATAATCAGATTTGTAGTTACTTTAGTTTGAACCTGTTAGTTCAGATATGATTTCGCTTTTTCTTCTGTGAGATTACATTTGTGTATCAATTGCTCCAATATTTTTTCTTCAGGAATATTCAATTCGCGTAATGACGCTACCAGTGCTTCTGCTAACTCTCTTGCAACACCTTCCTCGACACCTCGCTTAATTTCACAATCCAAATAGTCCTGTAATGTCATATACTGTTCCCCCACTTTCCGATTGTCTCTGGCCTGTTGTACAATACCATGAAGTCTTAAAAGTTCCGGATCCACGGCATTTTCCTTATCAGACTCTGAAAAATACCGGAGCATATCCTTCAATTTATCATTGCCTCCAATTTCTCCGCCCGTATACAAAAACAACTTCACTGCACCATCATTATACACGATTTGTGTATCTTCCGCTACAAAATTCTTTATTGTGTATAACATCCTGTTTTGTCCAAACGGATCGTATGGTAGTATCCATATCGATATGTAATTTGGTAATTTTCGATAACTTTCTCCCGCTTCCAAAAGTTTGACATCTGTGAGTGCCTGGCTGTACCGACTTCTCATCGGCAATTCATCTGCCCCGTAATTATTTGGCTCAATATCATATACTCTGGCACGTCTTTCGCTTTCATATTCCTCCACATATAAATCCATGCAGATTCCATGACTCCCCAAATCAATTCCCGTTAAGACCTTTTCTGACATAACTGATATTTGTTCTACTTTTCGTCCGGTAGCTCTTTCAATAATAAGTTTTGCAATAAATTTTGCATGTTCTGAATTTTCAGTTGAAGCTCTGAATAAAAATGCATTAATAAGATTAAGACCCTGCAGACCATTTCGTTCTTCCTTGCAGGTATTTGTGATATTTGAATGATTCATAGACTTGTCCTTCCCGATAAAGGATGAAATCCATACAGTAATTATAATTTATCCACTCTCAAAAATCAACACACTTCTCATCTGTTATGTTAATGCTTTCTCTCTTTCAAGTTTGCCAAATCAGTTCATTTTTTCGTGCATTCTCATTTTTCATTACCATACATTCTCATAATTGCCTGAGTCAGATAAAATCCACAGAGCCAATACCACTCTTCATTGTTAAAGTCATCAACCAACTTATCATATACTCCATATGCAATAGCTCTCAAACCCGGATTTCCAACTATCAATGCCCATGCTCCACCCACACGTGCTACTTTATCAATCTCTTTAATGATTATTTTCATCTTGTCTGTTTCCATACTTTCCCAAATAAATAATGTTTGCAAATATTTATTTTCCTCTTTGG
>ERZ1032001.116-NODE-116-length-12579-cov-4.252395_pt1 | contig 12579 bp, 10 predicted proteins | sample MGYA00517102_ERZ1032001 | MGnify/ENA primary metagenome ERZ1032001 (study PRJEB33719, sample SAMN04261291) | wastewater metagenome | biome: rural village; feature: human; material: feces | host: Homo sapiens | place: El Salvador | collected 2013-01-07 ... | reverse complement strand
AAAGCGGTTCCGAAAAATATGATTGCAGAACCGAAAAAGACTGTGAAAAAGATTGTCAGTCAGAAAAAACAGACAAGAACAGTTAAGAGAATTGAATCTTAGAAATAAAAATGGTGAAAGGAGAGCGAAATGAATACATTTACAGATTTTTTCGACAGTATTACATCCATTCGATGGGATAATATTGAATGGTCGGATATAGCGGAGATCATTATTCTGGCAGTGTTGACCTATCATATTTTGCTGTGGATCAAAACGACACGGGCATGGACACTGGTGAAGGGCTTCGTTGTTATTTTCGCCTTCCTTCTTCTGGCAGTGTTTTGCGATATGGATACCATTTTGTGGCTGGCAAGCAAGGTTTTTGATATTGGGGTCATTGCCTTTGTGATCGTGTTTCAGCCGGAGCTTCGAAAAGCGCTGGAACAGTTAGGACAAAAGAACATCATTGTAGATATCCTGGCATTAGATCCTGCAAAAGAAGAAAAAGAAGTTTTCAGTGACCGTACCGTAGAAGCTATCGTAAAAGCATGTGTGGAAATGTCAAAGGTAAAAACCGGTGCATTGATCGTCATTGAAAACAATGTTCCTTTGGGAGAATACGAACGTACGGGAATCACACTGGATGCAATGGTTTCCAGCCAGTTGTTATTAAATATTTTCGAACATAATACACCTCTTCACGACGGAGCCATCATTGTAAGAGACAACAGAGTTGTATCAGCAACCTGTTACCTGCCTTTGTCAGACAATATGACCCTATCTAAAGAATTAGGTACAAGACATCGTGCAGCAGTAGGCATCAGTGAGGTCAGTGATGCAATGACCGTTGTAGTATCTGAAGAAACAGGGGCGATTTCTGTTACACAGTACAGCGAAATTAAGAGAAACATCAGTGCAGAAGAGTTAAAAGCACAGCTGCAGACCTTACAGAATAAAACAACAGAAGGAAAACGTTTCAGACTTTGGAAAGGAAGGGAAAAAGATGAAGTTAAAGCTGACAGATAATCTTTTTTTAAAAATTCTTTCCGTCGGAATCGCAGTTTTGATCTGGCTGGTGGTTATGAATATTAACGATGCGGAAAAAACAAAAGTATTTTCCAAGAGCGTGAAACTGATCAACACAGATGTGATTACTGAAAACGGGAAAGTATTTCGTGTGGTAGAAGGTACAGATTATGTGAATGTCAGAGTCAGAACCAGAAAATCTGTCATTGATGAACTAAGTGCAGATGATTTTATTGTGACTGCAGATATGCAGAAGGATCTGAAGCTGAACAATACCATGGTTGGAATTTCCGTAGAATGTAAAAATCGTAATGTTAAGGTAGATGAACATGTAACCCTTAGCAGAAGCAACGTAGAGGTCAGTATTGAAGATTCTGCAACAGAGCAGTTCCAGGTTCATGTGAGAAAAGTAGGAACGGAAAATGACGGTCTTGTGGTGGGCAGTTTGATACCGGAACAGACCATTATCAAAATCACCGGTCCGATATCTCTGGTACAGAGAATCAAAACTGTGGAAGCACCGGTAGATGTTACAGGAATTCCGGTAACCTCTGTCAGAACCTGTGAATTAAAGCTTTATGACGGTCTTGGCGGAGAAATCGATAATACCTATCTGAATTATGTGGGAAAGGCCGATGGAATCAATGTGACAGTTTCCATGCTGAACACAAAGACGGTACCATTGAAATTTTCGTATTCCGGTACACCGGCAGAAAACTATGTAGTAAAAGATATCAGCTATAAACCGGAGACCATTGAAATTGCCGGAACTGGAAGTGTTCTTTCCGGAATTTCCAGATGGGAGATCCCGGCAGAAGCTGTCAATGTAGATGGTATCGATGATGAATTACAACTGGTAGTAGATCTGACAGAATATCTGCCGCCGGGAGTTGTTTTGAAGGATGAGGAAGCATCAACAGTTCTGGTTATTGTAGAAGTGGAATATGTGGAGTCGGAGGAAGAATCTGAAGATGAAGAAGATACCTCAAAAGAAGAAACCACAAAACCGTCTGATGATGAGGGAGCGAAACCAGACACACCTTCAAAGCCGCAGAAACCAACAGAGGAGACAGACAAACAGCCAGCCTCACCTGAAACTGATTCGCCGGGTACAGGATCTGATTCGGAAAATACCGGAGACGGTACGGAGACTGATTCTGAAACAGGAAGTAAAAACAACTCAAATAATGAAGCAGGGAGTGAAAATAATGACAAAACAAAAGGTAACAGTTAAAAATCAGTCAGGTTTGCACTTAAGACCGGCAGGAATCCTTTGCCGAACAGCCATGCTTTATAAATCCCACATTACCATTACATGCGGAGACACAACAGCGAATGCAAAAAGTGTGCTCAGCGTTCTGGGAGCGGGAGTAAAAACCGGAGATGAACTTGAAATTGCATGTGAGGGCGTGGATGAACAGGTAGCATTGGAAGCAATGGTAAATCTGTTTGAGTCCGGATTGGAATAAATAAAATGAAAGATTTTTTGAAAAAGTACAGGAAATATGCGCTTGGCGCATATTTCCTTCTCTGCGTTTTTTACTGTATTGTAAAAATCGCAATACCGGAAGAAACTACCATCGGACAAGGCCTTGAGAATCTGGGGAGACGTCAGATCGTAGAAAGAACAGCGTATTTAAATGAAGGGGATCTCCTTTCCTTTACTTTGCCGGTAGAGGAAAATCCTTTGACTTCTATCGGGTTTTACCTGAATACGGATCAGCTGGTTCTGGATGGAAAACTGAATCTGAAGGTCATGGATGAAGAAACAAAGGAAGTACTGGCCCATAGTCAGATTCTTTTGCAGAACATTGAAGTGGATCAGTTTGTCCAGACGACCGTGGACCATTATACAGGTGAGAAAGTACTGGTGGAGCTTTCTGTGGAGGATTGTCTTCAGGGACCAAGATTCTGGCTGAATTCTACCACACAAACCGATGCAGAAACCTGGTATAACGGTGAGAAAATACAGAATCCTCTTGTATATAACGCGGGATTTTCCGTAATGACAAGAAATATAAAGGATGCAGTGGTAACAGCTCTCATCCTTGGATTATTTGGTGTGATCTTAACATTGATCGCAGGAGAACAGAAAAAAGAAAAATTAAAGACAGCTCCGGCTGTTTTTGAAACAGTGAAAAGATTTTACAGCAGATACCGTCTTCTTTTTGGTGGTCTGTTGACTGCAGGAATCGTTGCAGCGTTGTTTTTCTATGTTTACGATACACAGATTCGCATCGTTATGAATACAACGGAACGGGCAGAGATTATTTCTGCTTCTTCAACAGAAGAACCGGAGATTCTGACATTCGCAGAAGCAGAGGATGAAATTGTCCAGATTGTAAAATGTAAGGAAGAGACTCTGACCGGTCTTGGAGTGATGATATCTGTGCCGGAAGGGGCTGTGCCGATGGGGACACTGGCTGCCAGAGTGACAGATTTAAACTCCGGAGAGGTTTTAAGTGAAAATATGCTGGACATGGCAAATGCCATTGACGGTGAATATATCAATTTTCTTTTTACCCATGAGGTGAATGATGGGGCAGCGCATTCATTTGAGATCCGTCTGACACCATCGGAAGAATTAAAAGCCACAGAACTTGGTATTTACACCAACGAAGAAGGAGATCTTCTGACACAGGTGCATAAGTATTTCAATATTTTCTTAAAGAAATATTTCTTCTTCATGTTTGTGGCAGCAGAACTGTTTGCAGTGCTGTTCTATTGGATGGTGTTTGTTAAGAAATGTAAGGTTGAAACTACGGTGCTTGTTTCCTTACTGTTTTTAGGTTGGGTCTACAATTTTCTGCTGCTGCCTTATATGGCGCCGGATGAAAGAACCCATATTGATATGACTTATCGCTACAGTAACGATCTGCTGGGCATTCCATATACAGGAAACGAAGTAACTCTTGCAAAGCGTGTGGATGATACAAAGATTGAGCTGGTGGAAAATCCTGCATTGTCTAATTACTATATTGTTTTCAATGAGCTGTTACAAGGTGTTCAGGATGACAGTCTGGTAATTACCAATACCACTGCCAATACTTATGCACCGATTTTTGTATACCTGCCTGCTGTGTTAGGGATGACTCTTGCAAGACTGCTGGGCTTTGGCTCCATTGCGATGCTGATGCTGGCAAGATGGTGCAATCTGGCATTCTTTGCAGTATGTGTATGGTGGTGTATGAAAAAACTGCCATTTGGGAAAATGGCACTGGCAGTGATCGCATTATTCCCGATGACCATTCAGCAGTGCAATTCATTTTCTTATGATGCAGTGATCACAAGTATTCTGTTTTTATTTAGTACTTACATCATCTGCATGACTTATGAAGACAAACCAATCAAAATCAGTGATGCGGCAATTGTGTCCGTATTAAGTGGGCTGCTTGTATATGGCAAGAGTGGTGTCTATCTGCCGGTTTGCCTTGCAGCACTTTTGATTCCGACAAAGAAATTTGGATGTCTCTGGAAAAAGCTTGCAGTGGCAGGCTCTCTTATGGGCATTGCAATGCTTAGTTATATTAACCGAAATTCCGGAACTGTGACTCAGGTAATGGCAACCACTGCGGAAACAAGTGCGGTAGGTGCAACTGCAGGAAATGCAGTATCGATGGGCTATACCGTAGGATTTTTCTTACAAAATCCATGGAAACTGATTCAGATGCTTTGCAATACGGTAGCAGATAAATCGGAATTTTATTTAGAGTCCATTGTGGGACAAAAAATGGGCTGGGTAGAAATTGAAATTTCCCGCGTGATCTTTGTGGGATTCCTTGTATTGTTTATGATTTCTATGTTAAAAGTGCGTGGAGAAAAACAGTATGTGACCAGTGGACAGAAATGGTGGATTTCCATTGTATGCCTTTTAAGTGCCGGAATGATTTTAATGGGAATGCTGCTTACATGGACTCCATATGGACATGTTTCCATTGAGGGGGTTCAGGGAAGATATTTTACCCCATTACTTCTGTTGCTTAGCTTAGCAGGAAGAAATAACATTGTTTTATTAAATGACAATAAAGACCGTGGAATTTTCTGCGGAGGAATGGTGCTGCAGCTGCTTGCAGTGATCTATCTGATCAAAGCGCTTGTGATAGTTGCTTAAGGAGATTTATTTTGGACAAGAAACGATTAATTATCAATATGACGGCTCAGCTGACCGCATTTTTTGTGAATTTAGGAATCAGCTTTGTATTAACTCCAATCGTGGATAAAATGATTCCAAACAGCTATGGCTTTGTGAATATTGCAAATCAGTTTGTACAGTGGGCGCAGGTTGTGGTATCTGCGCTGAACACACTGGCCAGCCGTTATATTACGATACATTTACATAAAGGCGAAAAGCAGGAAGCAAGTGAATATTTTTCTTCCGTATTTTTTGCCAATATGATCATGGCGGCGGTATTTTTACTGCCGGCAGTCTTTGTCATTGTATTTATTGACCGGATGTTTCAGGTGCCGGTGGGAGTATTGTCAGATGTTCAGATTTTGTGGGCATTTGTATTCTTAAACTTCTTTATCAGCATTATTACTTCCGTTTTTAGTACCAGTACTTACAGTATGAATCGTCTGGAACTAAGTTCTGTTGCGACGATTATCGCTGAATTTGTGCGTATCGGATTTTTGTATGTGGCATACAGATTTTTCCCGGCATACCTGTTTTATCTGGGAATTGCATCCGTTGTCAGCACCTCTGTGATGGCAATTGCCAACGCAGGATTTACCAAGAAGCTTCTGCCGGATATTAAGATTACACCAAAGAATTTCCGCTGGAAGAAAGTTGTTGAGCTGGTGTCTTTGGGGGCATGGAACTCTGTTACAAGACTTGGTCAGATGCTTCTGGATGGATTAGATACCATCATTGCAAATATTTTTATCAATCCGGAGGCTATGACGGTGTTATCCCTTGCAAAGGTGATTCCAACCACACTTTCAGGCCTTATGGGAACTTTGGTAGGTGTATTTGCACCAAGCATTACCATTGCCTATGCAAAAGGTGATAAAAAAGAGCTGATGGATACCTTAAAGAGCTCCAATCGCATCATGATCTTTATGATGAGTATTCCCATCGCCTTTATTACTGCTTATGGAGATAAGTTCTTTAGATTATGGCTGCCGCATAAGACACTTGCAGAGGTGACAGAAATCTATTACTTATCGGTGCTTTCCATGGGTGTTTTATTTGTCAGTGCAAGTATCCAGGTATTGTATCAGGTATTTATTATTACAAAGAAAATTAAATTAAACTCCATCGTCATTGTGGCAAGCGGTATTATCACCACAACGCTGGTGTTTGTGTTATTAAATACAACAAATCTTGGGCTTTATGCCATTGCCGGAGTCAGTGTTGTCGTAGGACTGATTCGAAATATGGTATTTACACCGATTTATGCGGCCAAATGTCTGGAAGTGAAGTGGACAACCTTTTATGGCGATATTTTTATGGGCCTGGCTTCCATTGGAATTATTACAGTGGCTGCAATGCTTAGTAAGCTGGTGCTTCCAATGGATAGCTGGATTACATTCTTTATATCCGGTGGATTCATGGGTTGTGTGGCATTAGGACTGAACTTCTTTATTGTGCTTGGAAAAACAGAACGTCAGATGGTGCTTGATAAGGTGATGAGCAAATTGAAACGTTCTTAAGAGGTAGCTTTATGTGGGAAATTTACTGGAGAGTATTAGTTTCTCTGCCAAAAGTGTTAATACTGAAAATAAAATATGCGGGGAAATGTACCATGCCCCTGGTTCAGGCTTTTGGACATCATACAGAGGTTAAGATCAAGGATGGAACTGCCCGTTTTGGGAAAGAACAGATTACCCGTGGAAACGCAGTATTTCGCGTGGAAGGCGGAGAGCTGATCATTGGGGATAAATGTTTCTTTAACCAGAATGTGAGTATTACCTGCAAGAAAAAAATCCTCATTGGTGATCGATGCCAGATTGCCAACAATGTAGTGATCGTAGACCACGACCACGCAGGCAGCGAAAACTGGGGCAGTTATGTGGAAACTCCGGTTACAATTGGAAACGATGTGTGGATCGGCGCAAATGTAGTGATCATGCGAGGAACCACCATTGGTGACAAAGCGGTTATTGGCGCAGGAAGCATTGTCAAGGGTGATGTTCCGGAAGGAAAAGTATTTTATCAGAAAAGGGAGACCATGATTAGATAATGATTAGTATTGTCGTACCGGTATATAAAAGTGAAAAAACATTGGCTGGCTGTCTGGACAGCCTTCTGGCACAGACTTACGCAGACATTGAGGTCATTTGTGTCATCGATGGTTCCCCGGATTCCTGTGGAGATATCTGTGACGGGTATGCTGCAAAGGATGCTAGGGTAAAGTCTATTAAACGCGAAAATGGAGGTGTGTCCTCTGCCAGAAATCGTGGCATTGATGAAGCGGCTGGTGATTATATCATGTTTGTAGACAGTGACGATACGGTAGCGCCGGATTACTGTGAAAAAATGTGGAATGCCCATGTGAAAACCGGCGCAGATCTGGTGATTTGCGGCTTTCATCACTGGTATGTAGGAAGAGATGTGCCAAAGGTGCCGTCAAATCCGGGGGTACATGAAATTAAGGCGGAGAAATCCGGTATGGACACATCCTGTACAGGGTTTGCAGAAAACTTTCTGAAGCTTTATCAGGAAGGTTTCTTAAACATGCCATGGAACAAGCTGTTCAATAAAGAACTGACGGGTCGTTTTGATACCTCCTTAAGCCTTGGAGAAGATTTGCTGTTTAACATGGATTATCTGGAAAAGTGTCAAAGAATTGCAGTGATTCCTGATGCTCTGATCAATTATATTCAGGAAGAAAAGGGAAACACCTTATCAACGAAAAAAAGGGATAATAAACTGGAAATTGCATCTAAGGTCTGTGCCGGTGTGCAGGCATATTATGAGAAGATTTCCGGGGATATGAAACTTCATCCGGTAATCGCAGGCAAATTTGTCATGGAATTTTTGGATGAGTGCGAGAGCCTGCCCTTTGATAAAAAGCTGCCAAAGGCGGAAAAACTTCAGGTGATCAAAAAACTGGCAAGTAATCCGGAATTTATGAATGCCAATCAAATTGCAAAAGTAACTGCACCGGATTATCAGGTGCTGCAGTGGTGTTTTGCCCATGGCTTCTGGCAGTTGATCTATCCGATCTGTGTACTGAGAAAAGGTGTTGTAATTATGGCGAGGTGGATATGGAACCGTTAATCAGTGTGGTTGTACCTGTCTATAAAGTAGAAAACTATTTGAAGCGCTGTGTGGAGTCTCTCCTTGCACAGACCTATGAAAATATAGAAATTATACTGGTGGATGACGGATCCCCGGATGGTTGTCCGGCTATGTGTGATGCGTATGCAGAAAAGCATGACAGGATCAAAGTTGTTCATCAGGAAAATAAAGGACTTTCCGGAGCCAGAAATACCGGGATTGACCATGCAAGGGGAGAATACATCGCATTTGTTGACAGTGATGATCTTTGGTCGGTTTATTTTCTGGAAAGCCTTTACCGGGCATTGAAAGAACATGATGCGGATATCAGTCAGTGCCGCTGGGAATATATGCACGGGGACGAGCTGAAAGAAGCCTATGATCCGGATGCAAAATGTACCTGTTTTACAGGCCGTGAAATGCTGGCAAACTTATTTATCCAGACAGGTGCCTACTATGTAGTGGCCTGGAATAAGCTTTATAAAAAGAATTGTTCGTGAATATCCGTTATCCGGAAGGAAGAATTCACGAGGATGAGGCTACCACTTATAAGCTGTTTGATCAGGCAAAAAAATGTGTGTCTGTGGACAATGCACTGTATGGCTATTTTGTGGGAAGCGGCGGAACCAGCATTACAAGAAACGGATTCCATTTGAAAAAGCTGGACTGGCGTGCGGCAAATAAAGAGCGTGTGCAGTATTTTGTTGAAAAGGATTATGGAGAATTGGTAGTTCCGGCCATCAAAGCCTGCAACGACGGAAGCATTGATTTATATTATAAATGTAAAAAATTCTGTCCGGATGCGAAAGATGAAATGAATGAAATCCGACATGGTGTGGGGGCGAGTATCCCATTGATTAAAAAGTATGGCGGTGGATTGCCTGTGCAAACCATGATCGGTTACAGAATGTTTTCCGCTTTTCCGGGAATTTACGGAATGTTGTTAAAATATGTAGCGGATATGTCAAATGTGGAGAAATACTCCTAGGAAATTAATAGGAATTAGACGAAAAGTCTGGATTTGCGTTAGGATGTGCTTATGGATGGGCGTAGGGTAAAAAAGCTCCCTACACTAGCCGAAATTTGAGCATCAAGTTGCTTTAAGGAGTCTAGGCTGGACGTAGAAGAAAAAATGTTTTCAATATACCCATTTTTTTCGGGATTTAGGGAAAATATTGTAGAATTTTGGGTAGTAGGCATGGAGAAAAATTACTAGTACCCAATTTTGTCAGAAGAAAGTTGAAAAATCATTGGATTTAGCTAGTTTGTGGCCAGCAAGAGAGAGAAAAGTAGCATACAGCCAATTGGAGAGAAGGAGTGGCTATGGTTGATATTAGTGTCATTGTTCCTGTATATAACGTAGAAGATTTGTTGCCAAGATGTGTTGAAAGTATCATGGCCCAGACAAAAAAGAGTCTGGAAATCATCCTGGTAGATGATGGCGCCACAGATCAAAGTGGTACAATCTGCGATGGGTATGTAAAAAAAGACGAGAGAATCCGTGTGGTTCACAAGCAAAACGGAGGGCTTACCAGTGCTTGGAAAGCTGGTGCAGCGATTGCAGAAGGACGTTATCTTGGATTTGTAGACAGTGATGACTGGATTGATGAAGATATGTATAAACGCATGTGGGAATCTGCATGCAAATATAATTCTGATGTGGTAGTTTGCGGTCTGGTATTTGATTATGAAGATACTTCAATTCCAAAGCGCAATGAAATTTCCGGATTTGAAAAAGAATACTACAGCAGACGTGAATTAGAAGAGGAATTTCCTTATCTGATCAATGACGGTCATTTCTTTGGAAGAAAATTACAGCCGGCAAGAGTTACCAAACTCTATCGCAAAGAGCTGGTAGATGAAGCAATGCCTCTTTGTAAGGAAGAAGTCAGTGTCGGTGAAGATATGCAGCTGACCTTACCGGTACTTTTAGAAGCAAAGAGCATGTCGGTAGTAAAAGACTTTTATCCATATCATTACTGGTTTAACAAAAAGTCTATGACCGGAAAATATGACCCGAAATATCTGGACAAGATTAAAATTATGGCAAATCGTATGAAGGAGATCAGTGAAGAAAAAGCGGTATTTGACTTTGCGCCACAGATCACCAACGATTTCCTTGGATTGGCAGTGATTGCCTCTATAGGACTTGCCACAAAACCCGCTACCGATGCGAAATGCCGAGAACTGCCGATAGTGGCAGTGGTGCCGGGTTCGCGCCGCAAGGAGATTGCCGACAATCTGCCCGTGATGATTCGCGCCTATGAAGCGGTGGGCGGAGTGCAGCCGGTAATTGCCGCAGCACCGAGCATCGATGCATCGCTCTACCGCCGTGTGCTTCAGGAGAGCGACTGCCGCACCGATTATCGGCTTGTTGCAGGTCGCACCATGGAGCTTGTGAGCCATGCGAGGGTGGCACTTGTGACTTCGGGCACGGCTACGCTCGAAACTGCCGTGATTGGCACTCCGCAGGTGGTGTGCTACCGCATGGGCGGAAGCAAGATTCTATATGATTTCTACAAGATGCTGCTGAAGGTGCGCTTTGTGTCGCTGCCAAATCTCATCGTTGATGCCCCGGTGGTGAAAGAACTGCTCATGCACCACTGCTCGGTGGATAATGTGGCTGCCGAGCTTCGTGCCTTGTTGCCCGACTCTGATGCACGCCGCACGATGCTGCAAGGCTACGCCGAGATGAATGTCCGATTGGGCGATAACGACTGTGCCGCAGTGGCTGCCGGTGGCATTGTTGCTCATCTGAAGAAACTGTGATTGCACCCCTAAGCCGAAATAATCAGACTAATAGGACTGTTGGTGGGCTGCGGGCTTAGTGGCTCGGTCGCACCAAGGCGCGACCCTACATTGTGGCAGTGGCAGCGTGGTGACTGAATACATACTTAACCTTTCTCATACTTATTTTTCCGGGAATGGTCCTGTTATTTTAAATACATCAAGTTCGGTTTCCGAAGTAGTGTAACAGCCCATGATGCCAATGCCTCCAGAAATATTTGAATACACTTTTACTGGATCGGCCATTCCGAGGTCTATCATTCCGCCTTGAATGCCCTTGTCGTTGGTTTGATTGACCAAAACGCTTACCAGATAATCATAATAAGGTTTGGAAACCGAAAATAGTTTGAATCTCCTTTTCATCTGAGATTTCTTCCAAACAGGATTACCATTTGCAGCCTGAACAATCTCTTCAAGGATAAGTGTATGCTTCTCCCCGTTTATACCACGGTCAGAGAAAGGAAGGCCGTAAGGACTGTATGGAGTCCAACCTGGCAACGTTCCATGTATCTGATCTGCGAGTTTCTGAAACACCAGTTCACGAGTAAAATCCCTTTCGCCCATCGCAACATCCTTGCCTCGGTCAACCTCGTCCCATTGAAGAAAGTAATAGTTGTCCTCATACGGATTATCCGTAAACGTCAATCTATAAGTAAAAACAAAGTCGTAATTTGAATAGATTGCTATAGGTCCCCGGCGTTCCACTGTTATACCTGATAATACTGCTTTGAACGGGACTACGTCCGTGGCACTTACTTCCTTATTGTCAAAGAAAGTGATTATTCTGAGAGTATCGCCCTCGTTGACTTTTGTCGCCGAAACATAAAGATTCCTATATGTGTCATACGCGAGCGTTTCCCGCTCTTGATTATTGACCATAAGGCATATTTCAAGCCCTTTTACATAGTTGCGCTCATTATGTGTGTCGGAAAAGAAGTAAGTCCGGGTTGCTGCTACTGCGACTAATGAGTCGGGACATACCAAAGAATTGATAGTTAGGAGATTCTTGCCGTCATCATCTCTATAGTCAGACAGATCTACTTCATGAAAGCATGAAGTGAAAAACGACGCCAGAAGCATCGCTAATAATATGTGGAGATATTTATAACCTTGCATATTAGAAAATATATGTATATGATACAGAGGGAATGATAGGAATAAAGCTCAGTGTCTTGTTCTCATTATCTTTCTGGATTGTGATAGCATTCATATGACAATAGGCATTATAAAGGCTTATATTCCATATTCCTTTGCGCCCGTTCTTATATACCTTGTTGATGTTCATGCCAAGATCAAGTCTGTGATATGCCGGCATCCTGACATTGTTTCGCGATGGATAATAGTCTATTCCGTCTATTTCGTTCCCATACCCCGGAGGGCCTACAGTCGGTGCATCGGGGAATTGGCTTCCCGGAATATCATAATTATACATTGATAATGTCAGCCGGTTACCCGTCATATACGTCCAGCCGGCGTTGAAGTCAATCTTATCATTTAGCTTGTATCCGGCATTGATATTTATCTTGTGTCGGTTATCGAATTTTGCCGGGAACTTAAGCCCT
>ERZ1032001.114-NODE-114-length-12638-cov-8.091393_pt1 | contig 12638 bp, 11 predicted proteins | sample MGYA00517102_ERZ1032001 | MGnify/ENA primary metagenome ERZ1032001 (study PRJEB33719, sample SAMN04261291) | wastewater metagenome | biome: rural village; feature: human; material: feces | host: Homo sapiens | place: El Salvador | collected 2013-01-07 ... | reverse complement strand
CGTGGCAGGCCCAGTCGATCTTGCCACCCTCGCACATCATGAAGAAGCCCTTGTCATTGTCCAGAACTTCAATGCCCTTTTCTACATAGTCAGCCAGGGACCACATGTCATCGGTACGGTCCAGCTCGTAAGCCATGGCATCGGAGTCAGCCAGATGCTCGTCGATGAGAATGACCTTTCCAGAGTCAGCGTTGATGGCAGCTGCCTCTTCGTTGGTGAAGGTCACGGTGTAACCGGCATCCTTTGCCAGGTCGTACAGGTTGGGCAGGGGATTCTCCTTGTCGTAGCCGGTGGTTTTCTTCAGACCGCCGCCTGCGAAGTAATCAAAACCGGAAGCAACCAACTCTTCGCCGATTTCATAGTAGTTGTTACGGCTTGCCTGGTGCGCATAGAAGGCGGCGGGAGTGGCATGGTTCAGGTTGACGGAGGAAATGATACCAACCTTCATGCCCAGCTGCCCGTGGACCTTCTCGGTAATGGTTTCAAAGGTTTCTGTGCCGGTGACATCCACATTGATGGTGCCGGAGTAGGTCTTGCGGCCGGTGGAAATGGAAGTCGCGGTGGATGCGGAGTCAGGTGCGAAGGAGTTGGAGTCATAGGTCACTGCGGAGCCTGCGGCTTCAAAGTTCATGAAGTTCAGGTACTCAGGTCCATCCAAGGTAGCGCCCTGGTTGTCATCCAGACTGGGCTGAGCCAGGAAATAATCTTCGTCCTTCAGTGCACCCAGAAAGTCGGAAGTGGACTGGATCTGAGGATAGCTCATGCCGTCGCCGATAAACAGGAATACATACTTAGGAGCAGAAATCTCATTGCTCTCTTCAACAACAGTGGTGGCAGCAGCATCTGTTGAACCAATCACAGCGGACTCGTTGCTTACAGTTTCGTTCTGCTTATTTGTGCTGCAGCCGGTAAATACACCGAGCATCATGCACAGCGCCAATAAGCCTGCAATCGTTTTTCTCATTTTGTTAATTCCTCCATTAGGATTATTTTGTCTCAGAAGACGTGTTTATTGTAAAAAACGAATGTAAAATTCAAAAGTCACTTCGTGTCAAACTTTTTAGAAATCTAAGTAAAGTATGTAAAATAGATACGAAAGCATCTTACCGCTTGCAAGAATCTTTCCATCTGGTACATGGCGAAAAAGGCGATACCTGGTTGTGAAAACCAGGTATCGCCTTTTTTCTTGTCGCACTTTTGTACAACAGCCACCCCATGTCAGTAATGTTCTCATGCTGTCTTATTGGAAACCATCCCAGACACGCCCTTTTTGTTATTCTGTTTCCTTTTTCTCCGCGTTCAGCACATCCACCACGATGTCTGCGTAGGGATTGGCGATGACGGTGCGATAGGTATGGTAGATGACCATACCGGGCTTGCCGCCCAGGATCTTCTTCACCTGCTTGACGGGGGTCACGTCCACGGGGATGTTCTGGCCGCCGGAGGTTTCGGAGTAGTAGGCTGCCAGCTGGGCTGCCTGGGTGATGGTGTCATCGGGAGGCGTGGTACCGCCGCAGGAGATGATGACGTGGGAGCCATGAACCTTGGAGGCGTGGCACCAGATATCGTCTTTTCTTGCAAGCTTGAAGGTCAGCTCGTCGTTCTGCTTATTGTTCCGGCCCACATAAATGGGATAGCCGTCGGTGGATTCAAACCGCATGGGCTGCAGTTTTGCGGCTTTGACCTTCTTTTTGCCGCCCTCGGCCCGGAGGTAGCCGCCCTCCTGCAGTTCCCGCTTGATCTCTTCCAGTTCCGCATCGGTCTGGGCCCGGCTCAGCTCTTCCAGAACGCTTTTCAGGTAGTGCAGCTCGTTTTCGCCCAGTTCAATCTGGCGGGTCAGCTCTTTTTCCGCATTTTTCATGCGGGAATAGTCCTTATAGAACTTGGCGGCGTTCTGCTGGGGAGACAGGATGGGGGAAATGGGAATGTCGATGACCTTCATTTCCTCGTCATAGAAGTCTTCACACTGCACGAGGGTCTGCCCCTTGACGATTTTGTGGATGTTGGCGGTGACGATGTCGCCCAGCTGCCGCAGCCGCTCCCGGTCATAGGTGGCTTCCAGCTCCTTTTCCTGAATGGCCAGCTTTCGGGTCAGACGGGTGCAGAGGTTCTGGACGGTTTTCCGCACCGCCTGGCTTTTCTGCCGCATGGCATCCTTCCGGTCCCGGACAGTGTAGTACATGTCCATGAGGGCGGCGAAGGATTCGGCTTCCTTATACTCCCCATACTGCCGGATGGGGCAGAAGGCAAACTGCTTGGGGGTTCCGTCGGGGAGGGCGTAATAGTAGGGCTTGGGATGGTTCAGGTGCTCGGTGAAGAACAGCTCCAGTTTTTCTGCCACACTGTCCACATCCCGCAGATCAATACGGGCATCGGTACTGCCTGCGGCGAACAGCACCGCCTCCCGGCAAACAAGAGGAGACAGTCCGCCAAAGACATCCATCAAACGCTCCGCAATCACATCGGCACCGGGGGCAGTGAGCACGGTCATAAAGGCATCGAAATCGCAGGGAAGATTCTGCTTCGTGATGGCATCCGGCTCCTGATACATCAGTCCCGGCAGGGCAGCACGCTTGGCGCTTTCGTCCAGACCAATGCGGCGCAGACAATCCAGAATCCGGCCCTCGGGAGAAAGCAGATACAAATTGCAGGTGCGGCCCATGAGCTCGGCTACCAGCTTTTTCTGGACCGGGAAGCCCATTTCGTCGGTGCAGTCGAAGGTGAAGGTGGCGGCACGCTCCATGGGGGGCTGAGAAATTTCCGCCAGTTTCGCACCCATGAGATGCTTGCGCAGCAGCATGCAGAACATGGGGGGCTCCGCCGGATTTTCCGGGGAGGAGGTGGTCAGATGGAGCCGGGGTGCCGTGGGATTGGCGGCAAAGAGCAGCCTGGTCCGGTGCTCCCGGCTGTGCATATGGATGATGAGGGTATCCCGGCTGGGCTGATGGATCTTGTCAATCCGGGCACCAATACACTTCTCCCGGACCTCGCCGAGGACCGCGGATAAGAAAAAAGCATCAAAGGCCATAGTTCCTCCAAACAATAGGATGTCATTGCGAACCAGTCTGCGGACTGGTGTGGCAATCTCCCGAACATTCCGGAAACGTTAGGAGATTGCCACGCCAGTGTGAGCACTGGCTCGCAATGACACAAAATTTACTCACTCATTACATTTTTGAACAGTTCATTCAGCCGTTCCGTTTTTCCTGCCAGATACAGCGCACCGAAAAGGGCCTCCAGTCCCGTGGCCTTGGCGTATTCGGCGGGGGTGCAGGATTTGGGGACGGCGTGGACATGGGCGTTTTTGCCCCGGCGGTAGTAGGCAAGCTCCTCCTCCGTCAGCAGGGGCAGCAGCTTCTCCACGAACTTTGCCTGAGAGGAGGCTTTCACCATGTTTATAGTGTCCCGGTGGAGATTGCCCACATTTTTTCCGCCTTTGGCGCAGAGGTAGCCCCGGCAGAGAATCTCAAAAACACAGTCACCCATATGGGCAAGGCCCAGGTTGGAAATAGCGTCGATCTCTGCCTTTGTTAAATTCATGTTGAAATAATTTTCCATAAGTTCCCCCGGTTTACAAGGAATTGGGCACACAGCCCGGTAAAGGTGCCTGTGATGATGCTCACCACGATCATCACAGGAAGATAGGCAATGAGCCCCGGCGTGGCGGTGATGGTGATGGCCATGGCCATCTGACCTACGGAATGGGCGATGGCACCCAGAGCGCCTGCCACCCAGAGCTGCTTTTTCGTCAGAATCTTTTTCAGCAAAACGGTCACGGCGATGGCGCAGCCGCCGCCGGCAGCGGAATAGAAAATGGTGCTGAAATTGCCGGCAAACACTGCCCCCAGAAAGATCCGGGCAAACAGCACCGCCGCCGCCTCTTTGGAGCCGATGGCAAATACCACAAAGACCGTTACAATATTGGCAAGGCCCATCTTGATGCCGGGAATGGGCACCAGCGCGGGAATCTGGGCTTCCACCATAAAAATCGTCAGTGCAATGGCGGTCAATAAAGAAAGCAGGGTCAGTTTTTTCGTTTTCAAGGGTATTCCACCGCCTTTCAAAAATATAGCATACCAGATTTTCGCCCAAAAGTAAAGTAGGGGCGGCCATAGGCCGCCCGCTGTGTGTGGAATTTGTTATGCTGCGGCGCGGGAGCGCCAAGGCTTCCCCCGGGGGGAAGCTGGCTTTCCAATTGCGCTGCAATTGGAAAGACTGATGAGGAATGCGGGCAGTGATGTCACGATTGGTACCATGTTCCAGACTTGGAGCTGCACGCCACCCCTCATCCGTCACGGCTTACGCCGTGCCACCTTCCCCCCGGGGGAAGGCTTTGGGCGCTGTCGCGCCAGCTTGGTTACGCCTTACAGATAGCCCAGATATTGCGGATCTGGGGCTCCAGTTCCTCGTAGGTCCATTTTCTTTCGGACCGGATGCGGCTGTTGGGATCGTTGACGGTGAAGGCACCGTCTTCATAGCCCGTCAGGACGATGTAGTGACCGGAGGAGGTGAAATCTCCCACCCCCAGGGCCAGAATAATGGGACTGCCCCCTTCCAGGGCGTCGGTCATTTTCTTTTTCACCAGCGGAAGCTCCGTGGCGGTCAGCCCCAGGCCCGTGGCACCCTCGCTGATGAGTTTCCAGGAGGAGCCGTAGCCTGATGCATAGTAGCCCTTACGCTGGGCGTACTGGGCAATCTGATCCGGGGTCATGTAGGGATCTTCCGTCAGGTAGTAGCCTACCATAGCAAGGCAGGTAGGGCCGCAGCCGGTGACGGCGATGCAGGAAGAACCGTAATCTTCATAGCCCCACATGGGGTCCCACTGTAAAAACAGGGGCACGGTGTTGGCGGAGGTGTTTGTTATGTCAACTTCTGCCGCTTCCCGGAAGGGGTAGTTCAGCACGAAATCCCTGGTTTCCGGGTTGTTTTCGTACAGGCCGATGATCTCCCAGGGCCACTCGCCGATGGACAGCCCCTGTGCTTCCGCAAAGGCCTTGACTTCCCGTGCTTCTTCGCTGCGTTCCTCCCGGTAAAAGGTCAGATCCCGGTATGCGTTATAGATGGGCTTCGCTCCCAGCAGCCCCAGAAGCAGCACCGCCAGCAGGCAAAACAGGAATAGGGTCGGTTTCTTTGTTTTCATGGACTTCCTCCTTTGTATGACGGTATGATAGCAGAAAATTTTGAAGGAGTCGTTATGGCAAGTTTAAGATTTTCTTATGTTTCTTTTTGCGGGGCGGGGATATGTTCCCCATGTCATTCCGTTAACACAGATTGTAGGGTGCGGATATATCCGCACCGGGCAGTTTCGACGATTGGGCGTTCTGTTTTTACGCTCCGTTTTCGGGGGTGTCCGGTTGAGATATATCTCAACCCTACATTGGCTTTCGTAACCGAATGACATGGGGAATATATCCCCGCCCGACATTTTTTTAAGTTTTTTTATATTGTTCCCTGCTTATGCTTCCACAGGAAGGAGATGCCCACCGGCAGGCCGAAGAGCCCCCAGAAGCCGAAGAGCCGCAGTCCGATGAACATGGACACCAGGGTGATGATAGGATGCAGTCCCAGCTGGGTGCCCACGATTTTCGGCTCCACATAATTGCGGACAATGGTGACGATGACATAGATCAGCAGCAGCTCAATGCCCAGCTTGGTATAACCCAGCACCAGAGAGATGATGCCCCAGGGGATCATGATGCCGCCGGTGCCCAGGATGGGCAGAATGTCCAGCAGGGCAATGACGGCAGCCTTCAGCACCGCGTGCTCAATATCAAAGAGGTTAAACAGAATGCTCAGCTCTGTGAAGGTCAGCAGCATGATGATGAGGTAGGACCGGATCACAACGAAGAGGGTATCCTGCAGATAAATGCGGACCAGATTCAGCACGTTGGATACCTTTTGGGGCAGCTTTTCTCTGGTGAAGGCGGAAATACGCTCATAGTCTGCAACCACGAAGACGGTAGAGAAGATCATAGCCAGCAGGCTGAGGATCAGGTTGGGAACGCCGGTGGCCAGTCCGGACACAGCCCCCACCGCCAGCTTGGAAGCGGAAGTCACCACATTTTTCAGGGCAGACAGTGCGCTCTCCAGCAGCATTTCCAGAGCATTGACCACCGTGGGGTCCAGATGCTGCAGAGTCTGCCTGCACCAGTTATAGCACAGGGTCACAAGCGGTACGATCTTCAGCTCATAGAACTCAGGCAGCCACTGGATGATGCCGGTGATGGTGGAAACACCTTTGGCCGCCAGCAGCGTGATGCCAAGACCAATGAGACCGTAAATAACCGCCGAAAGCCCCAGCCGGAACAGCCGGTGATTGCAGTGCAGCTTCCGGGAAAGCCCCACCACCAGCCAGGCAATGGGGATGCCCAGCAGGAAGGGCACAGAAATGGGCACAATGTACTCAAAGGCCAGATAAATCCCCGCCACGATCACAGTCCAGTAGCCAAGATTGATCAGAAAATCCCGCTTCTGCTGTATATTCAAAAGAGATCCCTCCTTAGGTTCGTTTTCTTTATTTTATCAGAGGATGAGAGGCTTGTCTATGATTGTTTCGATCCGATGATAAAAATGTTGCGGGTGGTTATTGAGCACTTACTTTGGACTGGCGTAGGGGCACATTCCTTGTAAAGGATTATGATCAACTATTATTTATGACAATAAGGTCAGACTCATCGCCTGACCCCGACATTTATTATTATAGAACCTAATGTTTTCTCTTCAACATGGGCTGCACCTCCTGTTCTGCTTTCAGTATACACAGAATCCATCATCAGAACAAGGGTATAAAAAATAGGCGTATCACTATCACTAATGATACGCCTATTCTAATTCAGTTATCAATCAAGGTCGATATACACCGTTACAGTGGTATCTCTCCATTGATTTTTTCTCAGGTATTGGCCATTGGCCTTTCGATAGGCTTCCGCTTCTTTGAATCCCAGGGGTAATTCAAAGGAGAGGGAACCCCCCTCAACCTTTGATAGCAGCCTGAGCGGCAGCCAGTCTTGCGATGGGGACGCGGAAGGGGGAGCAGGAGACGTAGTCCAGGCCGATCTTGTGGCAGAACTCAACGGACATGGGGTCGCCGCCGTGCTCGCCGCAGATGCCGTAGTGCAGCTTGTTGCCGGAGGCCTTGCCCTTGGCGACAGCCATCTCCATCAGCTGACCGACACCATTCTGGTCCAGCTTTGCGAAGGGATCGTTCTCGAAGATCTTGGCGCTGTAGTAAGCATCCAGGAACTTGCCGGCGTCGTCACGGGAGAAGCCGTAGGTCATCTGGGTCAGGTCGTTGGTGCCGAAGCAGAAGAACTCAGCTTCCTTAGCCATTTCGTGAGCCATCAGACATGCGCGGGGGATCTCGATCATGGTGCCGACCTCGTACTTAAGGTTAATGCCGGAGACAGCGATTTCCTCGTCAGCAGCCTTCACAACGATGTCCTTAACGAACTTCAGCTCCTTGGCTTCGCCGGTCAGGGGGATCATGATCTCGGGGACCAGCGTCCACTCGGGATGACGGCCCTGAACAGCCAGAGCGGCGCGGATAACAGCACGGGTCTGCATGTCAGCGATCTCGGGGTAGGTGACAGCCAGACGGCAGCCGCGGTGGCCCATCATGGGGTTGAACTCATGCAGGGAAGCGATGATGTCCTTGATCTGCTGAACGGTCTTGCCCTGAGTAGCGGCCAGAGCTGCGATGTCTTCCTCGGCGGTGGGGACAAACTCATGCAGAGGGGGATCCAGGAAGCGGATGGTTACGGGGTAGCTTTCCATTGCCTCGAAGATGCCTTCGAAGTCGGACTGCTGCATGGGCAGCAGCTTCTGGAGAGCAGCCTGACGCTCTTCGACGGTGTCGGAGCAGATCATCTCGCGGAAGGTGCCGATACGGCCCTCCTCGAAGAACATGTGCTCGGTACGGCACAGGCCAATGCCTTCTGCACCCAGCTCGCGGGCCTTCTTGGCATCCCGGGGGGAGTCGGCGTTGGTGCGGACCTTCAGAGTACGGTACTGGTCAGCCCAGGCCATGATGCGGCCAAACTCGCCTGCGATCTCTGCATCCTTGGTCTCGATCAGCCCATCGTAGATGCAGCCGGTGGAGCCGTCCAGGGAGATCTCGTCGCCCTCACGGAAGGTCTTGCCAGCCAGAGTGAAGCACTTATTCTCTTCGTCCATCTTGATCTCGCCGCAGCCGGAGACACAGCAGGTGCCCATACCGCGGGCAACGACAGCTGCGTGGGAGGTCAGACCACCGCGGACGGTCAGGATGCCCTGTGCGGCCATCATGCCTTCGATATCCTCGGGAGTGGTCTCCAGACGAACCAGAACGACCTTCTCGCCGCGGGCAGCCCAGGCCTTGGCGTCCTCAGCGGTGAAGACGATCTTGCCGCAGGCAGCACCGGGGGATGCAGCCAGAGCCTTGGCCATGGGGGTAGCAGCCTTCAGGGCAGCAGGAACGAACTGGGGATGCAGCAGGGTGTCCAGGTTACGGGGCTCGATCATGGCGACAGCCTTCTTCTCGTCGATCATGCCTTCGTCCACCAGGTCGCAGGCGATCTTCAAAGCAGCGGGAGCGGTACGCTTGCCGTTACGGGTCTGCAGCATGTACAGTTTGCCAGCCTCAACGGTGAACTCCATATCCTGCATATCACGGTAGTGATCCTCCAGAATCTGACAGACGTTCTGGAACTGTGCAAATGCCTCAGGGAACTTGTCTGCCATTTCGGAGATGGGCATGGGGGTACGGATACCGGCCACAACGTCCTCGCCCTGGGCATTGGTCAGGAACTCACCGGTCAGCTTCTTCTCACCGGTGGAGGGGTCACGGGTAAAGGCAACGCCGGTGCCGCAGTCGTCGCCCATGTTGCCGAAGGCCATGGACTGAACGTTGACGGCAGTGCCCCAGGAGTAGGGGATATCGTTCTCGCGGCGGTAGATGTTAGCACGGGGGTTGTCCCAGGAGCGGAAAACAGCCTGGACAGCGCCCATCAGCTGCTCCTTGGGATCGGTGGGGAAGTCAGCGCCGATCTTGTTCTTGTACTCAGCCTTGAACTGCTCAGCCAGCTCCTTCAGGTCCTCAGCGGTCAGATCGACGTCCTGAGTGACACCCTTCTTTTCCTTCATCTCGTCGATGAGGATTTCGAAATACTTCTTGCCGACTTCCATGACAACGTCAGAGTACATCTGGATGAAGCGGCGGTAGCAGTCGTAAGCCCAGCGGGGGTTGCCGGACTTGGCAGCCATAACTTCCACAACGTCCTCATTCAGACCCAGGTTCAGGATGGTATCCATCATGCCGGGCATGGAGGCGCGGGCGCCGGAACGGACGGAGACCAGCAGAGGATTCTCCTTGTCACCGAACTTCTTGCCGGTGATCTGCTCCAGCTTGTCGACGTAGCACATGATCTCTTCCTTGATCTCGTCAGCGATCTTGCGGCCGTCATCATAGTATCTGGTGCAGGCCTCGGTGGAGATGGTGAAGCCCTGAGGGACGGGCAGACCGATGTTGGTCATTTCAGCCAGGTTAGCGCCCTTGCCGCCCAGCAGTTCCCGCATCTTACCGTTGCCTTCGGTAAACAGGTAGACATACTTGTGAGACATTCTTTTGTACCCCTTTCAATTCTAACAGGCGTGCCATTTTCGCCTATTGTGTTGTATTTTTCAATTTACTCTATTAACGCCTATATAGTATATCATGGGTATATGTGAAATGCAAATAGTTTTGCAAAATTTATTGCAAATTTTCCATTTTCTGCGATAACGTTTTCGGAGTACTGAAAATCCTTAAGATGGGATGTGTAAATCGTAATTTATTGTGCTATGGCGCGGCAGCGCCAAGGCTTCCCCCGGGGGGAAGCTGGCAAAAATCTTTGATTTTTGACTGATGAGGAATGCGGGCAGTAATGTTACGATTTATACCATGCCTCAGACCTATTTCAGACTTGGAACTGCACGCCATCCCTCATCCGTCACGGCTTACGCCGTGCCACCTTCCCCCAGGGGGAAGGCTTTGGGAGCTTACTCACCGGGGCGCGACATGCACCTCAATACTGCAGCAGCCTCCGTAATTTATTCTCCGCCCGCCGGAGGGTTCGCCAGACGGTGGGCTTGGTGACACCCCGGCGCCGGGCGATCTGGTCCAGGGTCAGATTTTCCAGATAGTAGGCAGAAAGGGTCTCCTTTTGCACCGCTGTCAGCTCTGCCTCCATAGCCCGCTGCAGCCGTTTCAGCTGAAATTCTCGGGGGAAACGGGTGCCGAGAAACGTGTCAAAGGGTGTATTTTTCATTGCGCCAGTAGCCCCTTTCGTAATACCGGGCGGTGAGCTCCGCCAGTTCGTTCATCTGGGTCAGCATGGGGGTCAGCTCCGCGATCCTGCGCCGCAGCTGAAAGACTGCTTCCGGGTCTGTTTCCACAGTCATCTTTTGCCGCAGAAGCTTCAGCCTCCGGCGCAGCAGCAGGGCGGATTCCTCATAGCTCCGGCTCAGTTCCATCATGGTCATGGGCAGGCCTCCTTTCGCAGCGGATGCACACCAGACTGGGGGCGTAGCACTCACAGCCGCAGCGCTGACAAAATTCCGCCGGCACCGCATCCTGTGGGTCGGGAAACAGGGTGTAGGGAAATTCAATGTACATGTGATCCACCTTTCGTAAAAAATTGTGGTATCAGTATACAAAAGAAAACGGTGCCCGTCAGTCGGACACCGTTCGGCAAATTGTGGGGAAAAGCCTCCCATCAAAGGTAATGTTACTAAGTTGAGAAGTCTGATGTAGGGTTGAGATATATCTCAACCGGGAACCTCCGAAAACTGAGTGTAAAAAACAAAACGCCCAATTGTCGAAACTGCCCGGTGCGGTGGTGCTCCGCGCAGCGAATCTAAAATGGTAATGATTGCCGGTGGCAATCATACCATAATGTTGATATCCGCACCCTACAATGCCCTCAAGTAGAGCCTTTTCTCAGTAAAACAGCAGCGACACCCAGGTGACCACATTGGCACCGAACTGGAATTCCAGTCCCCGGCTTTCCAGCACCGGCACCACATTGATGCCATGGCTTTCCACGCAGGGGTGCATGGTCTCCGGGAAGCGGCAGCCTTCTCCGTCCAGAATGGCGCAGCGCTCGCAAAGGGTGCAGGCTTCGGTGGACAGCACATAGGGCCTGGCCCCCAGCTCTGCCAGAATATCCCGAACCTGATTGGTGAGTTCTTCATGCCCCGGCCGGGTGGCGAGGGTCTCTTCCATGTCGGCAATGTCGTTGACCTCCACAATGGTAGAAATCAGCAGGCAGTTCTCATAAGAAAGACACTTTCCACGGCAATGATCGACACTGCCCACACCGGGAGGACAGGCCCAGCTTTTGCCGTACATGGGGCATTCGTTTTCGCAGATCCAGCGGATGCGGCTGTTAAACTCCAGCTCCCTGGGGTCCAAGTGGTCGTAGATGTACAGAGGAAGCTCAGAGAGCTTTTCTTCCAGCAGTTCCCGATTCATGCAAATTCCTCCATGATGTTCCGGCAGCCTTCCACAATGTCCTGCCAGGTTCTTTCAAAATCTCCGGTGTACCAGGGGTCGGCAACATCCCGGGCAAGCAGGGGCCGGATCTTCTCCGGGTCCCGGGGCAGCATCCGGGAAAGCCACCGGGCGTTGCTGCTGTCCATATAATAGATCCGGTCGAAGTGGTGATAATCCTTCATGGTCACCTGCCGGGCGGCATGTCCCTCGCAGGAAATGCCGTGTTTTGCCAGTTCCCGCCGTGCGGGAGGGTACACCGGGTTTCCGATTTCCTCCCGGCTCACCGCCGCCGAAGCGATCTCAAACCGCTCCGAAACCCCGGCCTTTTTCACCATGTCCTTCAATACATACTCTCCCATAGGGCTCCGACAAATATTGCCGTGGCAACAAAAAAGGATTTTTATCATCTCTTAAAACCTCTTATAACCTATTATTTGTTAGAAATCCGAACTTTTTGAAAAGTTTTAGATTTCATAAATTGGTGTAAATTCACGTAACATTTCGGCTAATTGGTGTAAATTTGGTGTAAATCAGTGTTTGTGTGTCAACCCGACTTAAGCGCCTTTTCCGGCAATTGGAACTGTAATATCTTCTGCATGGACTGCTCTGCATGGTCATAACTTGCGTGGGTATAGACATTCATGGTAACTCCTGCATCGGAGTGGCCCATCAGGTATTGCAGGCTTTTCAGATCCATACCGGCGTTGGCCATATTGGTGCAGAAGGTATGCCGGAACACATGGGGTGTGATCTTCGGCAGAGGCTTATCAGGATGCAACTTCCGGTATTTTTTCAGTGCCCATTGGAAGTGATGCTCAATGTGCATCGCTACCTTGGGATTACCGTTCTTGTCCAGCAGCAGGAACCCGGAATAGCCATCAATAATCCATTCCTTGGAAACCGTCTTCCGTCTGGCAACGATGTTCTTCAACGCTTTGTAGGCATTGTCCGTCATAGGAATGAATCGGCATCCGCTTTCGGTTTTCGTCTTTTCTACATAGTAGGTGCAATCCGGCTTGCGGACAAGCTGGTGATCCACCCAGATCCGACGCTTCTCAAAATCCAGCTGCTGCTTGGTCAGCCCACACAGTTCGCTGACACGCATACCCGTTTCCAGCAGCACCACGAA
>ERZ1032001.111-NODE-111-length-12766-cov-4.137047_pt1 | contig 12766 bp, 12 predicted proteins | sample MGYA00517102_ERZ1032001 | MGnify/ENA primary metagenome ERZ1032001 (study PRJEB33719, sample SAMN04261291) | wastewater metagenome | biome: rural village; feature: human; material: feces | host: Homo sapiens | place: El Salvador | collected 2013-01-07 ... | reverse complement strand
GTCGGTGCAGAAGAAAATGAGTACGGAAGCAGTCAGTTTATGCTACCGTTTTCAAAAACCCTGGAAATGAAAAATGGTACTTTGAAAGAAAATCTTTCCTGCACTGTCTGTATGGATTGCCGCGACTTGCAATTTACATTTGATATGGACGGAGGTATGGAAGCAATAGCAAATATCGCATATAATGTTTTGGTATTTGAAAAAATGGCAGGAAGAAATATAGTCGATGTGGACGTCAGAGAAATGGATATGGAAAAATGCAATAATTTACCGTCAATGGCAGTTTGCTTTGCCACACAAAAAGATACCTTGTGGGAAATGGGCAAAAAATACTGTGTCCCAATCAAGCAGATAAAAGAGATGAACCATCTGGCATCAGATGAAATCAAAGAAGGAGAAAAAATTCTGATTGTACGCGGAATGTGTTCATAGTTTAGGTTGGTGACAGGACAAAAAAGGTTTCAAATAAAAAGCCGGCGTTATTTGCGCCGGCTTAAGTATTGATTACTTTGTAAGTTTACTCTGTAATTGTTTCAGCTTCTGTCTGAGGATTGATTAAATTATCAAATTTCTCGAATACCTTATCATATGTTCTCTGACAGATATCAGGTAATTTGCCACCCCATGTTTTTTCAGCCTGTTTGAAGCCTTTTTCAAAAGCTTCCTTCATTTCTTCTAATTTATCCTTGTCATCGCCACAGAGTGCAACGGCAAAATCAACGATACGGCTTGAAGTAGCTTCAACGCCCCAATAACCGTCTTCTGCAATATCAGCCTGTGCCTGTGCTTTTGTAGCAGCATCTACAGTGAAATCACCTTTTGATAAAATAGACCAAATTCCGTTTGCCTGGCCATAGGTTTCTGTCTGTTTGTTGATTGTACGAAGAACGATGGATTGTAATTGTGCCATACGTGCTTCGGAATCAGCCTGTAACTGTGCTTTAAGAGCCTGATTTTTTTCCAGTTTAACTGTTTTCTTATTGTCAGTAGCCTGTTCAGCTAACTCTTGGGCTCTTTTGCTGGGTTCATATACGACACCTTCTGTCGCAGCCTTTGAAGCGGATTTTTCACCTTCTTTAGCAGCATTAGCCTTTGTTGCATATGCACTGTAAGCATCAGTTACGTTGTTAGTTACGTTAGTAATTCCATTTACATTCATACTTGTCCTTCCTTGGTAGTGCAAAAAGCTATTTTTTCTTATCATACACTATTTCGGCAAAAATTTCAAAAACTTTAGTCTTTTTTTAAAAAATTTTAAAAATCATTCATATTTGTATATATTGATAAATTTTGCAAGATTGTATATAATTAAATACAATCATTGTATACAAAATACAAATGCGAGAAGGAACATAAAATATGGATAGAGTGGTTACAAAAGCTTATGCGAAAATTAACTTAGGATTGGATGTAATTAAGAGAAGACCGGATGGATATCATGAGGTTAAAATGATTATGCAGACTGTGGATTTATACGATGTACTTTTGGTGTCAAAAAAAGAGGAAGATATCATCACTATTTCCACCCAGCGTGAAGATTTACCGGTGAATGAGGACAATTTGATTTACAAGGCAGTGAAGCTTATGAAGGAGGTTTACGGTTTTCCGGGTGGAGTACACGTAGAGCTTGTAAAGAATATTCCGATTGCTGCGGGTATGGCGGGCGGAAGCACGGATGCGGCAGCAGCGATGCGTGCGATAAATATGTTGTTTGAGTTAAACAGACCGTTAAAAGAACTGGAAAATTATGCGGTACGAATCGGTGCGGATGTACCTTACTGTATTCAGGGTGGTACAGTGTTATCGGAAGGTATCGGTGAGCTTTTGACGGATTTGCCGAATGCACCGCAGTGCATTTTATTGATTGCAAAACCGGATATTATGGTTTCCACAAAGTATGTGTATGAGAACCTGAACTTGCCGGAACTGAAAAAACATCCGGACATTGATGCGATGGTAAAGGCTATCAAATGTGGCGATATGCAGGCTATGCTTGAGCCGATGGACAATGTACTGGCAACTGTTACGGAAGAAAAATATGAAATTATAAAAGAGATAAAACAGGCTATGAAAAAAAACGGTGCCATTAAAGCTATGATGAGCGGCAGCGGTCCTACCGTTTTCGGTATATTTGAGACGATGGTACAGGCGGCAACGGCCTTTGATGTGATTAAAGAGAAAGGTATGGCACGGGAAATTTTTATTTCTAAGTTTGTGAATCCGCAGGAGGAAAATTAATGAGTGATAATTTACAATTGGGAATGGATGAATTTTTGCCCCTTAGAGACGTGGTTTTTAATACACTCAGACAGGCAATTTTGACAGGGGAATTAAAGCCGGGGGAAAGACTGATGGAAATCCATCTTGCAAACCGTCTCGGTGTCAGCAGAACCCCTATCAGAGAAGCAATCCGAAAATTGGAATTGGAAGGTCTTGTAACCATGATTCCAAGACGCGGTGCTGAGGTGGCTAAGATTACGGAAAAGAGTATGAAGGACGTTTTGGAAGTGAGACGTACTCTGGATGCACTTTCCGCAGAGCTTGCCTGCGAACGTATTTCACCTGAGGAAGAGGAAGCACTGAAAAAAGCCTGTCAGGATTTTGAGGATGCCGTAAAAACGAAGGATACTAAGGTTATTGCCAAGGCGGATGTGGCACTTCACGACATTATTGCGGCGGCAACGGGAAATCAGAGACTGATTCAGCTTATCAACAATCTGGCAGAGCAGATGTACCGCTATCGTTTTGAATACATTAAGGATGCAAGTCAGCACGAAAGAATTATTCAGGAACATAGAATTATTTACGAAAGTATCATTAAAAAAGATAAAGAGGCTGCTTCCGAGATGGCGAAAACCCATATTGACAATCAGGAAAAGGCAGTGATTGCCCGTATCCGTATGGAACAGTCAAACAGTAAAAAATAGTGTTTAAGAAATGAAAATTTAGGCAATCCTTTTAATGTCGACAGAAAAGAGGATTGCATATGAAAAAAAAAGCAATATCATTATTTTTGGTAATTTCAATGAGTTTTACACTTTTTTATCCGAGTCTTTCGCTAAACGATAACGTTTTAGAGTGTGTCAGCGAGGAAGATTTGGAAAATGGGAAGGTGCAGATAGATGGATATGAGGTGTCACTTACAGACCTTATGCGTGCGCCACGAAGTGAGAAAAAATTCAAACTGAAATTTTTGGAATGGATTAGTGAGATTTGCGGATAGTTTGGAGAGACAGATAATGGGAAAAGAAGGTAAAAATGCACCTATTGGTGTATTTGATTCGGGTGTGGGCGGCCTGACGGTAGTCCGTGAAATTATGCGCCAGATACCTAACGAGAAAATTATATATTTCGGTGATACGGCAAGGGTACCCTATGGTAGTAAATCCAAAGAAACCATTACCAGATATTCAAGGCAGATTGTACGTTTTTTAGAGTCGCAGGATGTGAAGGCAATTGTCATTGCGTGTAATACCGCAAGTGCCTATGCCCTCAGTGAACTGGAAAAAGAGGTCAATATCCCGATTATCGGCGTGGTAAAACCGGGGGCAAAAGTGGCGGCAGAGGCTACCAAAAACGGTAAAATCGGCGTTATTGCTACGGAGGGAACCATTTCCAGTGGAATTTATTCATCTTACATAAAAGAAATCAAAAAGGATGCCAAGGTTATCGGAAAAGCGTGTCCTTTGTTTGTTCCGCTTGTGGAAGAGGGGCTTTGGGAAGACCCGGTTACGGACGAAATTGCAAGAAGATACCTGACGGAATTTACCCAGCAGGATAAAGATATAGACACACTGATTCTCGGATGTACACATTATCCGTTAATCCGTTCCACCTTAAGCCGTATTGCAGGAGAAAATGTAACACTCGTAAATCCTGCCTATGAAACCGCAAGAGAGCTGAAGGAATTACTTGCAGAAAAAGATTTGTTAAATGACAAGGAATTGGGGCTTGGTGACAACCGCTATCAGTTCTATGTCAGTGACAAGGCGGACAAATTCCAGAACTTTGCGAACTCCATTATTAAGTACGGAATTCTTTCCGCAAAAGTAGTAAATATCGAGGAATATTAATATGACAAAAGATGTGTTATTGTCCATTAAGGGACTGTATACGGAAGACAACGAGGATGAAGATGCCATTGAAACTCTTGCACCGGCGGAATTTTATGTAAAAGAGGGTGTATATTACCTTTTTTTTGAAGAGATTATTGATGATACAACCGGAATTACAAAGAGTCGTATCAAATATAGTGACAAATGTTTTGAACTCACAAGAAAAGGCGAACTTTCGGTTCATCTGCTGTTTGAGGAAGGGAAGAAAACCTTAAATACATACCAGATGCCTTACGGAACCTTAGTTGTGGGACTGGATACGAACCATATTGAAAAAGACGAGTCGGAAGACGAAATTAAAATAAGCATCGAATATGCAATGGAAATCAACTACCAACAGGTTTCAGACAACACAATTGAAGTAGTCATTAAAGCTGTTCAAAAATAAAAAGAGAAATAAGAAAATCCGAGCTGTTGTTTCTTACGAAACAGAGGCTTCGGATTTTTTTATTTCTCTTCATAGATTTACAGATTTTATCATTTCAATGGGGTAGCGCCTGCTTTTTCCTGCATTTTAGCAACCCACTGTTTGAATTTACCTTGTTTCTTTTTGGTATCTTCCTGTTTGATGTTACCGCGGATTCCTTTTACATCGGTAATGTAGATACCGCTTACACTTGCTTTTACTTCTTTTTTCACCGGAATGGAATCAAAGATTTTGGCATCACATACAAGTGATAAAATCTGTGGTCCGACCTTTGCTTTAACAATTGGAAGCTTAGAGCCTCTCATAAGCTTTGGCGTTTGTGCGATTACCGCCTGAGGTAGTCCCGCGTCTTTTAGTTTCATCATTTTCTTATCAATAATCAACATTGTGACAGTCTGTTTGTGCTGCGCAATCTGTTCGTCCTGTTCGGCCTGTTTCTTCTGCATCTTTTTGCCAAAGAAATAGAGGGCGATAATTATACCGAGCATAACAACAGCAATAACAATTAGTACAATATGCCATGTTTCCATATAAAAACCTCCAAAATTATGTCCCTAGTCTCGTAAAAATTATTGTATCATTGTTTTTTTATTAAAGCAAGGAAAAAACATAGCTATAAACATCAACAATATTTGAAAAAAGTAAAAAACTGGGATATACTAGGGAAAGGTATACGAAAACAGAAAGGAGCAGGATGATGGACGGATTTATTGAAGGTGTTAAGGTTGTATTTAGTTTCATATGGGATAATTTAATTTACATCAATATGCTTTTTGCCATTATCGTTGTTTTCTTTCAACGAAAAGAACCAAAGTCTGCGTGGGCATGGCTTTTGATTTTGTATTTCATTCCGATTATCGGATTTGTGTTTTATCTGCTTGCGGGAACGGATATGCACAAAAGAAAGCTTTTTAAAAACAAAGAGGTTGAAGATAGAATCAGCGAAATCGTAAGACGTCAGGAGTATCATGCGTATTCGGGGAGCCTTGAGAAACTGGACCCGCGTCTGAAGGGATATTCGGATTTGGTGCTTTACAATCTGGAAACCCAGGGTGCGATGCTCAGCGGAAATAATGATATAAAAACGTTTGCAGACGGTGTGGAAAAGTTTGAGGCATTGAAAGAGGATATCAGAAATGCGAAGGAATTTATTCATCTGCAATATTATATCATTAAAAAGGATGAGGTTTTCGAGGAAATTGTGGAAATCCTCAAGGAAAAAGTCAAAGAGGGTGTGGAAGTACGTGTTCTCTATGATGCCATGGGTTGTCGTAGTGTCTTTAAAAAGTACTGGAAGAGCCTGAATGCGGCGGGTATTGAAACGGCAGAATTTTTCCCGGCTTTTTTTGGAAAAATCAACCTGCGTATCAATTACCGGAACCATAGAAAAATAGCGATTATTGATAATAAAATCGGTTATGTAGGCGGTTTTAACGTTGCCAAAGAATATATCGGAAAGGATAAGAAATTTGGTTATTGGCGCGATACACACTTGCGAATCAGCGGTGGCGCCGTTACCAGTCTGCATCTTCGATTTATTATGGATTGGAATTATACGGCAAAAAAGAATCTGTTCAAGGATTTGAAATCTACTTATGTAGAACCGTTTGAAAGTAAGGAAAAGTGCGAAGTACAGATTATTTCCAGCGGTCCGGATTCACAGTTGCAGAATATCCGTAATAACTATTTGCGTTTGATTTCAAAGGCGGAGAGAAGTATTTATATTCAGACGCCGTATTTTATTCCGGATGAGGCGGTGCTTTCGGCACTGATTATCGCGATTCATTCCGGCGTGGAAGTACACATAATGATACCATGCAAGCCGGATCATTTGTTTGTATACGAGGCGACCTGTTCTTATATCGGCGAACTGGTAAAAGAGGGGGCGCATTGTTACACCTACGATAACGGATTTTTACACGCAAAAACAATGACGGTAGATGATAAGGTATCTATTTGCGGTACTGCCAATATGGATATCCGAAGCTTTGCGTTAAATTTTGAAGTGGCAGCGATTGTATATGATGAAAACAAGGCAAGGGAAATGAGACTCTTGTTTGAGGAGGATGTGAAAAAGAGCACAAAGATTACCAGAGATGCACAGAAAAAGCGTAGTTTGTGGTTTAAATTCAAAGAAAGAATCAGTCGAATGCTTTCTCCGGTGCTTTAATCGTGGTAATTTTATGAAAATTACACATCTTAAGCAAGAAATGCTTTTATGATGAGGCATTTTGTGATATAACAAATATGTTGTGAAAAATTTTTAAGGAGAAACAAGAATGAAAAAGAAACTTTTAGCAGCCTTTTTGGCAACTGCAATGGTACTTTCTTTAACAGCGTGTGGTGATAAAGACGACAAAGAAGATACCAAAAATAATGCTGATGTAGATACATTTGTTTTAAGTGAAGAAAATTTGGATTCCTATATAACATTAAATGATGATTATGATGTGTTTAATGTAGAAATTAAGCCGATTGAAGTAACAGATAGTGATATTAATTCACAGATTGACAATTTGATTTTGGATAAAGCGGCATCTTCTGAGAAGCTTCAGACACTTGTGAACAGGGCGGTTGAAGATGGTGATACGGTTATTATTGATTATGTCGGAACAAAAGACGGCGTGGCTTTTGAAGGCGGTACTTCTTATTCCAGTACGGATTTGACCATTGGTTCGGGAGGCTTTATTCCGGGCTTTGAGGACGGCTTAATCGGAGTGAATCCTGGCGAAACAGTTACACTGGATTTGACATTCCCGGAAGACTATAACGGAAGCGCAGAGCTGGCAGGTCAGGCAGTACAGTTTGAAGTAACAGTTCATTATATTTTACCGACCTATGCGGATATTACAGAGGATGTTGTAGCAGACTTGTATGAAGGACAGAGTACAATTGCCGGACTTCGTGAGCAGGTTTCAAAAGACATTTATGACAGTGTTTATGCATCATCTGTAGAGTACGCAGTTGTGGAAATGCTGGAAACAAAATGCACATATGCAGAAGAATTACCGGAATATTTAAAGCAGGTTTCTTATGACAATATTATGACAAACCTTGAAACCTATGCAAGCTATTACGGAATGAATTTGGAAAACTATGTTTACCTTTCCTATTATCAGGATTTAGAGACATTCCAGAGTCAGACAGCGTGGGAACTTGCGGAATATAACACAAAATATTTATTGTTCTGTCAGGCATATGCCAATGAAAAGGACTTGAAAGTTACAGAAGAAGAATTGGATACACAGATGGAAAGCTATGCAGCTTATTATGGCTTTGCATCAGTAGAAGAAGGTTTCACAGAAGAAGAAATTGATTCTATCAAAAATACAATGATGAATATCAAAGTGTTGGATTATATTATCGCAAATGCAAATGTTACTATTAAAGAAGCAACAGATGATACTGCGACAGAATAAGGCACATTTAGGGAGGAAGAAAAAATGGATTTAGTAGATATTCGCGATTTATACCGCGACAGAGAGAAATATATCGGTAAAGAAATTACAGTAGGCGGATGGCTTAGAAACAACCGTGACTCAAAAACATTCGGTTTTGCAGTTATCAATGACGGAACATATTTTGAAACACTTCAGATTGTTTATGATGCAGATAAAATCGACAACTTTGATGTAGTAAGCAAATTAAACGTAGGTAGTGCAATTGTTGCAACAGGTACAATTGTTGCAACACCAAATGCAAAACAGCCGTTTGAAATGCAGGCAAAAGAAGTTTTGGTGGAAGGTGTGGCAGGTGCGGATTACCCACTTCAGAAAAAACGTCACAGCTTTGAATATTTAAGAACAATTACACATTTAAGACCGAGAACAAACACATTCCAGGCTGTTTTCCGTGTACGTTCTTTAATCGCTTATGCAATCCATACTTTCTTTATGGAAAGAGGCTTTGTATATGTTCACACACCAATTATCACAAGCTCTGACTGTGAAGGTGCAGGTGAAATGTTCCAGGTAACAACACTGGATATGGATAACCCACCGCGTAACGAAGATGGAAGCATTGATTACAGCAAGGATTTCTTCGGCAAACAGACAAACTTAACAGTAAGTGGTCAGTTAAACCTTGAAACCTACGCATTTGCATTTAAAAATGTTTATACATTCGGACCGACATTCCGTGCGGAAAACTCTAATACAACAAGACACGCTGCGGAATTCTGGATGATTGAGCCTGAAATTGCTTTTGCAGACCTTAAGGACGATATGATTTTAGCAGAATCTATGCTGAAATTTGTTATCCGCTATGTATTAGATAACGCTCCGGAAGAAATGAAATTCTTTAATCAGTTTATCGACAACGGTTTAATTGAAAGATTGGAGCACGTATGTAACTCAGACTTCGGTCACGTTACTTACACAGAAGCAATTGAATTATTGGAAAAGAATAACGACAAGTTCGATTACAAAGTATTCTGGGGCTGTGATTTACAGACAGAACATGAAAGATACTTAACAGAACAGGAATTCAAACGCCCTGTTTTCGTTACAGATTATCCGAAGGAAATCAAGGCTTTCTATATGAAACTTAACGAAGACGGCAAAACAGTTGCCGCTATGGACTGTCTTGTACCGGGAATCGGTGAAATCATCGGCGGTTCACAGAGAGAGGATAACCTTGAAGTTCTTGAAAAACGTATGGAAGAAATGGGACTTAACAAAGAAGACTACGGCTTCTATTTAGACCTTAGAAAACACGGTTCCGTTCGTCACGCAGGCTTCGGTCTCGGATTTGAAAGATGCGTTATGTATTTGACAGGTATGGGTAATATCAGAGACGTATTACCATTCCCAAGAACAGTGAAAAACTGCGATTTATAGAAAGGAATTCTATGAGAAACAGAACGAAAATTATACTATCCCTCGTTCTTTCTATTGTAATTTTGAGTATAGTGGTAGAACCTGTGAGTGCTACCACTATTTCTGACTTAGAGAATCAGATTCAGCAAAATCAGGATGCTCTCGATAATCTCTATAATCAGATTGATGATATGGAAAGTGCTCAGGAAATTCTGGAAGAAGAAATTGCCGATATCAATGCGGAAATGATTAACTTAATGACAAGTATCGGCCTTTTGGAAGACAATATTGCCCAGAAGGAAATTGATATTGCCGCTGCCGAGATAGAGTATCAAAATGCGCTGGCTACCGAACAAAAACAGTATGAAGAAATGCTCATCCGCATTCAGTTTATGTATGAACAGGGTGATAATAACCTGCTTTCTATGTTGTTTGGTGCAGAAAGCTTTGCCGATATGATAAACAAGGCGGATTATATTGAGCAGCTTTACAGTTATGACAGACAGCAGCTAAAGACCTATCAGGAAACCACGGTAAAAGTGGATGAGATGAAGACCAATCTTGAGCTGGAAAAAGCAGACCTTTTAACTGAAAAAGCATCTCTGGCACAGCAGGAAAAAGAACTGGATACCATTTTAGCCAAGAAAAAGGCAGAAGTTAAAAATTACGAAGCTATGGTGGCAGATGCCCAGAAGCAGGCAAAACAATATAAAGATAAAATTAAGGAAGAGCAGAAAGAACTGAAAAAATTGCAGGCGGGAAATACACCTGCAAACAATGGTAACTATGTAGTAACCGGTTTTGATACATCTATTATTGATAATTCCACAGGTAGTACAACGGGAAAAAATATTGCAAAATACGGTTGCCAGTTTATCGGTAATCCGTATGTTTACGGCGGAACAAGCCTTACAAACGGTGCAGACTGTTCCGGATTTATTTACCGTATTTATGCAGACTTCGGATATTCTATTCCGAGAACATCCGGAGCCCAGAGAAGCTGTGGCACAGGCGTAAATTACGAGGATGCCCAGCCGGGAGATATTATCTGTTATGATGGTCACGTAGGTTTATACTGTGGTGGTGGTTACATTGTCCACGCCAGTACCGAAAAAACCGGTATCAAAGTGAGTAAAGCCACATACAGAAAAATTTTAGCGGTACGAAGAGTCGTATCATGATTCAAATACAAACTCAATCATTTCCTGCAAATAATTTGTCAGGTTGTGGTTGAGTTTTATATTTTCACGGGCATTTTCGGCAATTGTCATACGCTCATCATCGTGGGCTAAATAGTAGTCAATTTTTGTAAGCAAATCCTTTTCATCCGTAAAGAAGTCAAAGTGAACACCGGGTTCAAAATGCCGGAACATATCAGCCTGATAATTGGTCAGAAGGAAACCGCCACATCCCATAATATCGATACAACGAAGCGGAATACCGGTCTGAATACTTTTCAGTGAAAGGTTTAAGTTGATTTTACTGTCTCTGAAAACATAAGGCATTTCGTCATAATAATCGACTTTGCCCAGATTGTGCGCCTTTGGCATATTCGGAGTCTTTGAATGCGTAAACAGGCTCAAATTGTAATGTTCTGAAACGGACATTAAAAGCGTAGTACGTTCAATTTCAGCCACCTTTCTTGCAAGAAAATAGTGTGCATACACATACTCCGGCGTTGCAAGAGAATCGGAACGCTGTGCATAAGGAAACACTTCCAATAAAACATCCATTATTTCTTTTGTTAAAAGCTCCGGAATGAAGAAAGAGCCATACACTTTTGACTGGGCAGTTACGATACTGTCCAAGTACCCTTTGATATAGTCGTTTTTGTCCCCAAGAGCGTCCATAATCCGTTCGTAGAAGTTATGTTTTTCATTGTAAAGACTTCCGATAAAAGACACTTCGTGTTTATAGCGCCTGTCATCCGAAGCGGCAGGTTTTTTGGCAAGAGTTTTCTCAATACGGTCAGAATGAATCGAAAGTGGTAGATAATAAACCGTCTTAATACCGCCCTTTCTAAGTTCTTCGTAGACCGCGTAGTCGAAAATGAACACGTAGTTACACGGATAGATAATACTGTATGTATAAAGAGCAATATTGGGACTGTCGTACACATAAGAAATATACTTCACCTTTGTATCCTTTATGGCGATGGAAACCACAGGAACATAGTTGTAGGAAAAAATAAGGGAAATATTTTCTTTGTTCACAAGCTCTAAAAGCTCTTTTTCAATTTCAGCATTGCGGTGTTCGGTAATGTCTTTGTGGTCATAGATAAAAACCTTGTGTCCCAAGTGTTTGAAGATTTCCACAACATCATCCTGACCGAATGCATTCCGGTTAATTACTAAAATGTTCATAGCATACCTCGACTGTTTTTACTACCTTTATGATATAACATCTTGACAAAAAAAGACACCTTTTGTTTACGAAAGATTGGGAAGATGCTAAAATACAAATAGTTATGCGTAATGGAGTATGAAAGATGAAAAAAATAGTACATTTTCTAAAAAGCGAAACAGTACTTGTGGTGGCATGGGTATTGGCGATTGTGTCCATGTTTCTTATACCGCCCACAAAGGACTACATTTCGTACATAGATTTTAAAACATTGGGGCTTTTGCTGTCACTTATGTTTGTAACGGCAGGACTTCAGAACTGCCGCGTTTTTGAAAGGATAGGGGATGCCCTGTTGGAGAAAACAAAGGGACTTAAGGGGCTTAAAGCAGTTCTTGTTTTTTTATGTTTTATAAGCAGTATGTTGATTACAAATGATGTGGCGCTGATTACCTTTGTACCCTTTACTTTGTATGTACTTAAGAAGGCAAATTATGAAAAACACATTGGCTTTGTGGTAATATTACAGACCATCGCGGCGAACCTTGGAAGTATGCTGACACCGTTTGGAAATCCTCAGAATCTATACTTATTTTCCGAGTCAGGGATGAGTGCGGGAGACTTTTTTAAAGCAACCATTCCTTATGTGGCATTTTCTGCGGTATTGCTTCTGGTGTGTTGTCTTTTGGGCAAAAAGGATGGGGGAAAGGTGTCCGGGGACCTTGGAGAAGTGACGATGCAAAAGGGTAAGGCGGCAATTTGCGGCGTGTTGTTTATCGTGTGCATTGCAACGGTTTTCGGTGTCTTACCATATTATATTACGTTGGCGATTGTTCTTTTAACGGCACTTATTATGGACAGAAGTCTTTATAAAAAAGTGGACTACTCACTGATTATGACCTTTGTCGGATTTTTCATTTTTATTGGAAATATGGGAAATATCGGGGCGGTCAGTGCCTTTTTATCAGATGTGGTTTCGGGAAGAGAAATTTTAGTCAGTATTTTATTAAGCCAGGTTATCAGTAATGTTCCTGCGGCGCTACTTCTTAGCGGTTTTACGGACGAAT
>ERZ1032001.108-NODE-108-length-12882-cov-3.973727_pt1 | contig 12882 bp, 16 predicted proteins | sample MGYA00517102_ERZ1032001 | MGnify/ENA primary metagenome ERZ1032001 (study PRJEB33719, sample SAMN04261291) | wastewater metagenome | biome: rural village; feature: human; material: feces | host: Homo sapiens | place: El Salvador | collected 2013-01-07 ... | reverse complement strand
GTATTATTTTATATAGGATTCCATTTATTTATTATTTTTGTTTGGGGAGTGGGGGTTATTACATAACCCCCACTCCGCTCACTTACATGACCTTACACTCTCCAGAATATCAAAGTTAAGCGTTGGGAAACTCGTTATCTGTGGTTGTCTTGTCAAACCTTGGTATGAATACAACCCTTGACCGCATCCAAATTTTCTTTTAGGCAAATCTGCCGATTTCTCAAATGCGGTAATATATGTTGTTGATTCTGCATTTCCCAATACGACCTTCCATATTAGATTATTTTTGAGACTCGTCGGAATTTCTGTAGAATCGCTCTTCTGCATCAATATAAAAAGGTGAAATCCGAGCTGCCTACCTTGAAGCACTATATTGCGAAGAAGCATAGCAACTTTGTCTCTCGTCTTTTTATCCATCGTATTTATTACGGATTGAAAACTAGCAAATTCATCAAAAATAAACACGTTAGCTGACATTGACCAATATCTATAATCAGCATCTAACTTTTCATTCAGTTTATCTTGAATCTCTAGCTTTCTTTCCTGCATTTGATTATGGAATCTTTCCAATAAGTCAATTATGTCCTCTACTGTTCCTGCTGTATTCTCTGGTGCTATGTGATTCCCTAATACAACAAGAGAACTATTTTTAGGGTCGGCAAACATAATGTTTGGCTTAACTTCCCAATTTAACATGGTTAAAATCAATGAGTAAGTGCTATAACTTTTACCAGACCCCGTAGAACCAACGAGTAATAAGCCACTTATAGGAACAATATTTTTACTATCCATAAACAACTTATAATCCCCTACTTTGTGTGTATATGCCACCAATTCTTGATAAGAGTTAAAAACCAACTGCCTATCAATACTAGCATCCTCAAATTCATATACATAAGAATTTGCATCATCACTAATATATTGCTGTGTGACAATATACTTTCCTAGAGCAGATGATATATCCACCGCTTCAAGTTTTTTATCAAACTTGATATGATTCTCTATTGCAATAGTTCCAATTAGGAAATCCTTTGAAAAATCTATTCTGATTTTGGGTAATACTGCAACCCTTTCACCTCTGAAATTCTGCTCTATATAATATCCTGCATTTTTCAAAGATTTTCTGATTTTTCTTTTCACTTTTGCATGAAGAAAAGCATATTTTAACCCCTTGTGTATTTTGTTAGAGATACACCATCCCATTACATAGAGCATCAACAATAAAAATCCTATTCCAAACAACGCATTACTAAAATGATACACGATAGAAACAGAAAGACCGAGACATGGAATCATAACAAAACGTATGATTCCAGCCTCGGCAACTAGCAAAATGGCTGTAACTATAATGTACATTTTAATGATACGTTGTTTATCTCGTACCATTTGCACCTCCTACACTTGGCATCTGTTGTTTACTCTGCAACTTTGTTATTCCGTCAAATCGCAGAATCAGTTTGAAGTCGATATAGTAACTTACCTCTGGCATGAAGTTGCCAAGGCGTACTTTATCGCCTTTCTTAATATCAGATGGATATGACAAACCCGGAATTGTCACATCAAAACTCTCGAATAAATTGTTGTCTTGTAACTTTCCTTCTTTGTCATATCTTGGTGCAGAATCGTCTTTCATCACTTGTAGCGTGAAAGTTGTTCCTGCTGGCAATCCGCTTTCTGGTTTGCCCTTTGACGCTTTACTCGATACCACCATAAAAGTGTTACCAAAATCCGCAAGCATCTGATTTGCATCAATTACTTGCTTAACATATTTTGAACCTCTAAACATATAAACAACCTCCTTTTTTCTCTGTTAATGTTTGTGTTCCATCAATAATGTGGTTTTTAATAATTGCCATTACCACGTCTAAACCATACCCACCTTCATGGTAACCATTATGTTCAGATGTGATAATTAGAGTACCTTTATAATAGGCATCTACAATAGCATCAATATTCTTCAATGCTTTTTCCATCTGCTCTATTTTATCCATGTTGTACACCTTTCTTTTCCATTTTGCTAGTATAGAAGATAACTTCTATAGTATAATCATATCAATCTCAATCCCCTTATTCAATAACAATACTCATTTTATATACTCATTTGCACATTCTAAAACCTTTTATTTTAGCCATTAATACTCATTTTTAGTTTTTTACACACTTGTAAAATGAGTATTGTTATTCAAATTATTCCATGCTATCATATTATTATAAAATGCGAAAGGAGAAATAAAATCATGGCATCAAAAGAAGCAATCCAAGTTAAACTTTCCAATATGCCCGCATCAAAAGGGAAAATCACATTTCCTAATCCAGAAAAGCAAGAATATACTCTGAACGAAATACTTGACTTAATCAAACATAACTTTGGTTATTCACCACTTCCACATGGTACAACTGTTCCAAAGGCAGAATGTCAAAACTACCGAAATTTGACACAGACCATAAGAAGATATTTAGAGGGGAAAGAACTAAGCCATTCAATCAAAAGGAAACGTTCATACTCCAAAGATACTGTGTATAAATTATTAAATTATGATATGTTCGACTATCTTATGAAAAAAGCAAATGTTAATGCTGAATATAGAGAACATATAAAAGAAATTCATCAAGAAGCACAAAAGAATTTAACTGCAAATAACAATCCAATATTTATTCAATCTCAAGAAGAATTATTGTTATGGAATGCCAAATTGAAGATTTTAATGGATTATTTTGAGAAACATATAATTACTATCAATGAAGAATTATTAAAAGACGATATCCACACCTTTGTGGAATCCGAAGGTTTGCATATTAATTCTTTATCAGACGATAAATATTTTGCAATCAACCGCTTCTTAGGACATATAGACGAATATTATTCACTAAAGGAAAAAGAGAAAAAGAAACCAGAAGAAACGAAGACGAAATAAAATAATCCCCCAAGCGAGAGTGCTTGGGGGATGTGTTGATTTTTGTCTGATTTAACCGATAGGAACTGCACCTAAAACAGCTTTCTTAACCGCAACACCATTCGATGTATAAGGTGTATTCTCAAATGTTGAACCTTTGTATACGTTACCAACTCTTGGGATAATGTAACTATCGTAACAGCTATTGAAGCAATTCCAAAAAGCTTCAGAATATGGCAATGAATTTTCAGTATGGTAGAAGTACACATTTGTTCCACCATCATCAATTACGGTGTACAAAGGATAAGGGCACTCAGAGGATATACTCTGTGCACTCTGCTCTGGAGCTTTAGGCTGTTCTACAACAACCTTATCATTTCCTAAGTAGCTGTCACTTACATAAGCCACACCACCGCTGTACTCAATACGATACCAGCTTGTCTCTGCACACTGACCTGTTACTTTCACTTCGTCATTGGTAGACAATGAGCCTAACTTCTCGCCGTCTGTGTTTGGAAGACTTCTTACGTTTACAGTTTTCTGTGCGTACATGGTAGCGTCCATATCTGTATATGTGTAAGTAAGCATTGAACCCTCTGCGGTTCTTGTGTCGGTTACATCACAATTATTACACTTAGCTGTTTCTGTTCCGTCTGCTGTGTAGGTAGCGTCATTATTTGATGTATAGGTTTCAAAAACGTGACCTACTGCTGTGATAGGTTCTGTGTAGCTGTCGCCACATTCACAAGTATAAGTTGCTTCTCCGTCTGTTTCACAAGTCGCTTCGGTTGTGATTGTCTCAACATACGAATGCTGATGCGGTTCTTCGGTTGGTTCTGGTGTTGCTGTTGGCTCTGGTGTTGTTGTTGGTGCCTCTGTCGTGATTCCTGCATTGTCAGATACATTATCTGTCTTTGAACCACATCCAACAAAAACACTCATCGATAATACCAACACTAGCAAACTTGAAATAATTTTCTTTTTCATTGTCTTTTGCCTTCTTTCTTGTTTGTATAGTACGAATTTATCATATTTAATAATACCATTCTGTCATTTTAGTGTCAATTCATTTGTCAACTGTATATATCTTCTTGATAATGAAATATCTGATTGATTTCTGTATCATACTATATTAGCAGAGGTGATATATATGGTTGCAGATAGAATAAAATTCCTTAGAGAACAAAAAGAATATACACAAACAGAATTAGCCAAAAAATTGGGAATAACTCGCTCTAGTGTCAATGCTTGGGAATTGGGTATTTCTGTTCCGTCAACGCAATATATTGTCGAACTTTCCAATATCTTTTCTGTTTCAACTGATTATCTGCTTGGGGTAGAAAAAACATCTACAATAGATGCAAGTGGCTTAACCGAAAAAGATATGGAAATGGTATATAAACTAGCTGAGTATTTAAAAAGCAAAAATCACTCATAAACACAAAAATTCAAGGGACATTCCAAACGGAATATCCCTTTTTGTATGTCTATTTGCTATAAAATTTTTGAACGTGTTCTCTTTGGTCGTAAATTGGTCGTAAATTTTGACTTCCAATCTCTGAAACCCTTGATTTTCCTAGCTTTATTTGTCTAAAGATTTCATTGTCGGGAACAAAAGCACATCCCTAATCGCCTGAGAATCTGTGAGAAGCATACAGAGTCTGTCGATGCCGTAGCCGATACCGCCTGTTGGTGGCATGCCGAGCTCTAAGGCATACATAAAGTCTTCGTCTGTTGTGTTCGCTTCCTCGTCACCAAGAGCAAGTAATGCTTCCTGTGCTTTGAAACGTTCTCTCTGGTCGATTGGGTCGTTAAGTTCTGAGTATGCGTTACACATTTCCCAACCATTCATAAATAATTCAAATCTTTCTACGTAGTTCGGGTCATCCGGTTTCTTCTTTGTGAGCGGTGAAATTTCAATCGGATGGTCCATAACAAATGTCGGCTGAATTAAATGCTCTTCTACAAATTCTTCAAAGAAGAGGTTCAAAATATCGCCTTTTGTATGATGTTCTTCAAATTCCACGTGTTTTTCTTTAGCAATCGCTTTTGCTTCTTCTGTAGAAGCGATTTCGTTAAAGTCAACACCTGCATATTTTTTTACTGCGTCAACCATTGTAATTCTTTCGAATGGTTTACCCCAGTCCATTTCAATTCCGTTGTATACGATAGTGGTTGTACCAAGTACTTCCTGAGCTACGTAACGGAACATATTTTCCGTTAAATCCATCATTCCGTTATAGTCTGTGTAAGCCTGGTATAATTCCATCAATGTGAATTCCGGATTGTGTCTTGTGTCAAGACCTTCGTTACGGAAAACTCGTCCGATTTCATATACTCTTTCAAGACCACCAACAATTAATCTCTTTAAGTATAACTCAAGAGAAATACGGAGTTTAAAATCTTCATCCAATGCGTTGAAATGTGTTTCAAATGGTCTTGCTGCAGCACCACCTGCGTTTGCAACGAGCATAGGTGTTTCCACTTCGATGAAGCCTTCCCCTGCAAGGTACTGGCGGATTGTGCTGATGATTTTAGAACGTTTAAGGAAAGTATCCTTTACGTCAGCATTCATAATTAAGTCTGTATATCTCTGGCGATAACGGATATTTGTATTTGTTAAACCATGGAATTTTTCAGGTAAAATCTGTAAACTCTTTGAAAGCAACGTAATTTCACTCGCGTGAATAGAAATTTCGCCCATCTGAGTACGGAAAACTTCACCCTTGATACCAACGATATCACCAATATCATACTTCTTAAAATCTGCGTATGGTTCTTCACCCACACTGTCTCTTGCAACATATGACTGAATATTGCCCTTTAAATCCTGAATGTTACAGAAAGAAGCTTTACCCATAACACGTTTTTGCATAATACGACCTGCAACGGTTACGCTCGCACCTTCCATTTCTTCAAAGTTTTCTTTAATATCCATACTATGATGTGTTACATCATATTTTGTAATTTTAAAAGGGTCTTTACCCGCTTCCTGAAGGTTAGCTAACTTTTCTCTTCTAACCTTTAATAACTGGTTGATATCCTGTTCCTGCTGGCCTTTGCCCTTCTGATTCTGGTTCTGTGCTTCTGACACGTTCTTCACTCCCTTTAGTTTGATCTTTCGATTCCAAGTACTTTATATTTTAAGACGCCCACCTGTGTTTCCACATCTACAACGTCACCTTTTTTCTTGCCAATCAATGCTTTACCAACCGGTGATTCATTGGAAATTTTTCCTTTTAAGCTGTTAGCTTCTGTAGAACCAACAATTTTATATTCTAATTCTTCATTAAATTCCATATCGAGGATTTTAACTTTACAACCAATGCTGATTTTATCTAAATCTACTTCATCTTCAACAACAACTTCAGCATTCTTAAGAATCTTTTCTAATTCTTCAATTCTCGCTTCGATGTCACGCTGTTCATCCTTTGCTGCATCATATTCAGCATTTTCTGATAAGTCGCCCTGTTCTCTTGCTTCTTTGATTTTCTGTGCAACTTCTTTTCTCTTTACAACCTTTAACTCATGCAATTCATCTTCATATTTTCTAAGACCTTCATAAGTTAAAATATTCTTCTTTACTTCCATGGTTTTTATCCTCCTATGTGGCATAAAGCCTATTTAGTCAATGTATTATAGCGATTTTTTTGAAAAGTGTCAAGAAAAAGCCTGATTTCATTCCAAAAAGAATAGTAGCCCATATCCTTTTGCAACCTTTTATCCCAAAAAGAACGCCTGCTGTCAAAATCCAGTACCGCTGCTCTTCCCTTTATAATCAAATCACGGGCAAATACCTCCGCTCTTTCTTCCAGCATTTCATACGTAAAAATCTGCAAAACGATGCCTTCTCTTTGAAACAGCTTTGTTGCCAGTTCTTCATAATCCGAAATATTCTTTTCATAACACACTATGCAGACCGCCGCCAATTTATCGGTTTTTGCAAGAATATGTTTCAGTGCTCTGCCCTTTTTATCATCGGCAAATACCAATGTATGAAAAAAAGGCACATCCGAAAGCCATTTCTCATAAAGAATTTCCGGCAGGTCCATTTTGTCCATCTGCAAAAACAAACAAAGCGCATCATCCAGCCACAAATATTCGGCACCCGATGCTTCATAAAGTGCGGCAATATTTTTCTTTACTTGCTTGTGACTTATGAAAAATGTTTTCCCCAAAAAGCTCCTGACACAAGGCACTGCCGCCACAATCTTCATTTCATCTGTCGCCTCATAAACAAACGGCTTTTTCAATTTATCATCCCGGTAACAAAAAAGAATTTTTTCACTGTCCATATTGTAGAATATGTCTGCGGGATAAAATTATTCCTTTTTTACAAATCAAAAAGACGTTCTACTAAAGCCTTAAGTTCCGAAAAGTTTTCGATACTGTTAATTTCATTCCGAAGGCGTGCGGAATTTGGCATACCTTTCGTGTACCACGAAATATGTTTTCGCATTTCCCGGATACCTGTATATTCGCCCTTGCATTCCAGTTGCATATTTGCGTGCTTCAAAATAACATTTTTCATTTCTGCCCTATCCGGTCTTGGTAAAATAATCCCCTCATCCAGATAAGTCGCAATTTCCCTGAAAATCCACGGATTTCCCTGAACGCCTCTTCCTATCATAAGTCCGTCGCAACCGGTTTCTTCAAGCATCCTTTTTGCACTGAAACCATCCACGATATCACCGTTACCAATAACCGGAATGGATACCGCCTGTTTTACCTTGGCAATAATATCCCAGTCCGCCTTTCCGGAATAGTACTGGGCTCTTGTTCGGCCGTGAACTGCCACTGCCGCCGCACCGCTTCCTTCCGCAATTTTGGCAATTTCCACCGCATTTACATTGTCGTCATCAAAGCCTTTGCGGATTTTCACTGTAACCGGCTTTTTGATTGCCTTTACGGTTTTGGTCACAATTTCTTCCACAAGCTTTGGATTTTTCATCAGTGCCGAACCTTCGTGGTTATTCACTACTTTCGGAACAGGACAGCCCATATTGATGTCCAGAATGGCAAATGGTTTTTCCTCAATACGCTTTGCCATTTCGCTGATGATATCAGGATCGGAACCAAAAAGCTGCAAAGAAACAGGTAATTCTCGCTCGTCAATTGCCATCAGTTCTTCGGTATTTTTATTGTTGTAATAAATGGCCTTTGCGCTGACCATTTCCATACATAGTAGTCCCGCGCCCTGTTCCTTACAAATCAAACGAAATGGCAGGTCTGTTACGCCTGCCATAGGTGCCAATATCAAATTGTTAGGAAGTGTGACATTTCCTATCTGCAAAGTTTTCATGGTTTCACCTTTATTTTACATTCTTATCGTATATTATTTTAAGTCCATCCAAAGTCAGTGAACTGTCATACACATCAATGGTATCTGTTTCATTGGCAATAATTCGTCCAAGTCCACCGGTTGCTACCACCTTCAGGTTCTCATAACCTGTTTCTTCTTTTACTTTTTTAATAATATATTCCGTCTGACCAATCTGCCCGTACACAAGTCCCGCCTGCATACTACTGATAGTTTCCGTAGCAAGAATAGACTTCGGCTTTTTGATCTCTATTTCCGGCAATTTCGCCGTGTCTTCCCAAAGTGCTTTTGCTGAAATACGGATACCCGGAGCAGTGATACCTACCGGGAACTTACCGTCTTCTGTCACCAAATCATAAGTTGTTGCCGTACCAAAATCAAGCACCAGTACAGGTCCGCCATATTTGACATAAGCTGCCACTGCGTCAACAATTCTGTCCGGTCCGATTTCCTTTGGATTATCAGATGTAATCATAATACCTGTTTTAATACCCGGTCCCACTATTAACGGATTTTTTCCGGCATAACGATTAATGGCACCCACCAGTGCATGCATTACATTTGGTACTACGCTGGCAATAATAACGCCTTCAATATGCTCTGTAGATATATCATTATTTTTGAGCATATCACGGATTAAAACTCCGTATTCATCACTCGTTCTCGGAATTTTGGTAGTAATACGGAAAGTTGTTTTTAATATGTCATTTTCGTATACACCACAGGTTATATTTGTATTTCCAACATCAATAACAAGTACCATTTTTACTCCTCCAATAATCCTTCAATATCTTCCTTCAAAATAAACACTCTATAGTATAACTCCAATGACTGAAACAATTCCTGTCTTTTTCTTCGGATTTCATTTACCAAAAGCCCCGAACTGATATCGTCATACAAAACATCCTCATCATAAGCATCCGTTTCCAGTGCAATCTGACCCTCTTCGTCAAAAACCACAGTAAAGACACCGCCCACTTCTTCCGTAAAAAGCACACAAATTACATGTAACTCTTCTTTGATAGAATCAGGAAGTGCATTAAACTGTTCGTTAAAATAATATTTCTTTTCATAAGCCGATGCACCGCACAATACAATTTTTGCATCTGCATTATCCTGTTTATTATACATATCCATACATACCTCTTACAGACACTTCGCCGGCATACACCTTCTCGATTTGTCCGTTTTCTTTAAATACAATGAGCATTCCATCTTCGCTAATACCACCGGCAATTCCGGAAAATTCACCTTTTGGGTCTAAAACCTTCACAAGGGAACCTTTGTTTACAAGCATTTTGTTATATTCATCTACAAAAGGCTTTAAGCTTTCCGCTTCTAAAAACGTAGCATAATCCGTTTCAAACTGCAAAAGAATATCACTCAAAAGATTGGCTCTTGATACAATACTACCTTTTTCGTTTTTCAGCGAAGTTGCCATCCCTTCAAGCTCAGAAGGGAATTCCTCTTCATTCACATTAATGCCGATTCCCACAACAATATGGTGAATGTAATCTCTTTCCATACTCATTTCGGTCAAAATACCGCAAACCTTTTTCTTGCCCACCACAATATCATTGGGCCATTTTATCTTAGCATCAAGGCCTGTATTTTCCCGGATTACTGCCGCCACACTGTAAGCCGCCACCAAAGTAACCATAGAGGCCTTATCGGGCGAAAAATTCGGCTTTAAAAGCATACTGAAATAGAGGTTTGTCCCTTTTGGAGACTCCCACTCTCTCCCTCTTCGTCCTTTTCCCAAAGTCTGACCGTCAGCCACAACCAAAAGACCGTTTTTCGCTCCGTCCTCTGCCATTCTTCTGACATCGGCATTGGTAGACGACGTTACTTCTTTATAAACGATTTCTCTGCCGAGCCACTCAGTATTCAGGCGGCTTTCCAGTTCATATTTTGACAACAAGTCAGGGGAGGAAACCATATGATACCCTTTGTTCTGTACAGCTTCAATACGGTATCCTTCCTTTTTCAGTTGATTGATGACTTTCCACACAGCCGTTCTGGATACGCCAAAACGGCTGCAAAGTTCCTGACCGGAAACGAACTTGTCACTTTCCCTCAGCAATGCTAAGATTTCAGCTTTCATATATTATCCTCTGTCGCTTGTCTTCGTAAGTGTTGCTGCCATAACAGCTTTAATTGTATGCATACGATTTTCTGCTTCCTGGAATACAATGGATTTTTCAGACTGGAATACTTCATCTGTTACTTCCAGTTCTGTAAAACCGAATTTTTCACCCATTTCTTTTCCGACCTTTGTCTTCAAATCATGGTAAGCCGGAAGACAATGCATAAATACAGCTTTTTCACCCGCATTATCCATAATCGCCTTGTTTACCTGATATGGAGAAAGTTCGCGAATTCTTGTTTCCCAAACTTCAAGCGGTTCACCCATAGAAACCCATACGTCTGTGTAAACTACATCTACATCCCTGGTTCCTTCCATAGCATCTTCTGTCAAACGGATACTGCCGCCATTTTCCTCAGCAATCCTCTGACAGTTTTTTACAAGCTCCTCATCCGGGAAAAAGTTCTTAGATGCGCAGGCTGTAAAATGCATACCCATTTTTGCACAGGTAACCATAAGCGAATTACCCATATTGTAACGGGCATCGCCCATATAGGTTAATTTGATACCTTTAATATATCCAAAATGCTCTTTGATAGTTAATAAGTCAGCAAGCATCTGTGTCGGATGAAATTCATTTGTCAGTCCGTTCCACACAGGTACACCTGCGTATTTTGCCAGTTCTTCCACAATTTCCTGACCATAACCACGATATTCGATACCATCATACATGCTTCCCAGTACTCTTGCGGAGTCAGCGATGCTTTCCTTTGTACCAAACTGTGACGCAGACGGGTCAAGATATGTACTTCCCATACCCAGGTCGTGAGCCGCCACTTCAAAGGAACAACGTGTTCTTGTACTGGTCTTTTCAAAAACCAAAGCTACGTTTTGTCCTTCATAATCTCTTGTCAGAATACCTTTTTTCTTTTTTGCTTTAAGGTCTGCTGCCAAATCTACCAAATACATAATTTCTTCCGGGGTAAAATCTAAGAGTTTTAAAAAGTGTCTTCCCTGTAAATTCATCGTTTTTATCCTCCTACAAAAAACTCTAAATGCCCACATTGTAAATACACTACAACGTGGGCAATTATTCTCTATAAATTCTGCTCCGTCCTAAAAGATATACTTTCTACGAAATTAATCTTTTACAACTTCTTTTAAAGAACCAACTAAGCCTGCAACACCCTGAATGTCTGAAGGGATGATGAGTTTTGTTGCTTTTCCGTCTGCTGCTCTTTCGAATGCTTCAAGGCTCTTAATTCTGAGAACTGCTTCATCAGCACCTGCTTCGCGAAGCATTCTGATACCATCGGCTTTCGCCTGCTGTACCTTCAAGATAGCTTCTGCTTCACCTTCTGCTTCACGGATCAGTTTTTCTTTTGCAGCTTCTGCACGTAAGATAGCTGACTGTTTTTCAGCTTCTGCTTCCAAAATAGCAGATTCTTTCTTACCTTCTGCAACAGTGATACTTGCTTTCTTTTCACCTTCTGCTCTTGTAACCGCTTCACGACGTTCACGTTCCGCTTTCATCTGACGTTCCATTGCGTTCTGGATTTCCGGTGGTGGCATAATGTTTTTAAGTTCCACACGGTTTACCTTGATGCCCCATGGGTCAGTTGCTTCGTCCAAAGTTGCACGCATTTTTGTATTAATTGTTTCTCTGGATGTTAAACTCTGGTCTAATTCCAATTCACCAATGATGTTACGAAGTGTTGTTGCTGTTAAGTTTTCGATAGCCATCATTGGACGTTCAACACCGTATACAAACAATCTCGGGTCTGTAATCTGATAATAAACTACCGTATCAATTCTCATTGTAACGTTATCCTTTGTGATAACCGGCTGTGGCGGAAAATCTGCCACCTGTTCTTTAAGACTTACTCTTTTTGCAATTCTGTCAACAAACGGAACTTTGAAGTGAAGTCCTACGTTCCAAGTTGCCTGATATGCACCAAGTCTTTCCAATACAACAGCCTGTGCCTGTGGAACAATCTTGATACAGCTTGCTAAAATCCAAATTAATACTGCTAAAAATACTAATAAAATAAATATTGGTTCCATATCATTATCCCTCTTTTCTTATTTTTACGATGGCCTTAACGCCCTCGATTTTTTCAATAGTTACAACTGTGCCTTCTTCAATAACCGACGAATCAAGACTTCTCGCCGTCCATTCCATTCCGTCTGTTACGATTCGGCCTTCACCTATTAAATTGTCAATTCTTTCCGTAACAATCGCCTGTTTTCCTATTTTGCTGTCCACGTTGGTCTTTGTACGGCTTTTGTTAAAGTACTTCGTCGCAATCGGTCTCGTAAATACCAGCAGTACAATCGAAGCCACCAGAAATACCAATACCTGCAACCACAATGGTCCGCCTATCAATGAAATAATCATTGCAAGAAGTGCACCACCTGCAAACCATATGGACGTCAGTCCAAGTGTGGAAATTTCCACAACCAAACAAGCAACCAGTACGACTAACCAAATAATTGAAAGGCTCATAGTAAAACCTCCTTTGTAATCGTTTTGCCATTTGCGTATAGTTTACTATATTTTATGTCGAGTTTCAAGAAAAATT
>ERZ1032001.105-NODE-105-length-12934-cov-4.283562_pt1 | contig 12934 bp, 12 predicted proteins | sample MGYA00517102_ERZ1032001 | MGnify/ENA primary metagenome ERZ1032001 (study PRJEB33719, sample SAMN04261291) | wastewater metagenome | biome: rural village; feature: human; material: feces | host: Homo sapiens | place: El Salvador | collected 2013-01-07 ... | reverse complement strand
TGCCTTTACGAATCAGCGCACAGCTATGTGCACAGCCTGTGTCCGCAAAAAGAGAGCCCGGATTTTCAAAGCATTCCTCTGCCACTTGAAAGATTTCTCCCACCTCCACCGGCTCTAATAAACTGTTTTTGACTAAATCCACCTCATAGCAGTTTTTTTCTTCTTCTGTCAGATCACCTGCAAGATAACGGTTTCCCAGCACCATCTCTTCCATATAACTCGGCGTACAGGAGCCGTAAATCACTTCTCCATTTTGCAGTTTAATCTCAAAATCCTGCTCTATGGCAACTTCATCTTTTCGTTCCAGGAATAAACCATCTTTAATTTTTCGAATCTCTATCGTCTGTTTTTCCATGGATTCCTCTATCATGTAATCATTTTATTTTTCAATAATCACCGGCATACCCAGGCAGATTGTTCCGCTTTTATTTACTTTTGCAAATCTGCTGCTGCCTGCCAGAATGCATTGTCCATCTTCAGCCAGTTTACAAAGCTCAGGATGACAGCTTTTAATAGATGATGCCAGTTCTAAAACCGCATCTCCGCTTTTTAGCAAGTCTCCCTTTTTACAATCTGCAAGGAATATTCCATCCAGCAATATATTTTCCTTATACTTTTTAAAACAGAATCCCTTCACTTCCTGATTCTGCATCCATTCCTTTTCCTGCACAGTCAAAAGGGAAATCTGACGTTCTCCACCATCGGCGTGGTGGTCTCCCTCAATACCAATATCCTGTTTTAAAATCAACTCTTCTTCTACCACCGCCGGTGCTTTTTTTTCCGGATATCGCATCAGGGATACGATTTTTCCAATGTTTGTTATTTCCATCTTATATCCTCAAACTAGACTCCGTAAAATTCCAGAAATTTTTTTGTTTCTGAACGTTCTGGCGCATATAACACCTGTTCCTTTGTTCCTGTTTCCCAAAGATCACCTTTATAGAAAAACAGTACTTCGTCTGCCACACGTTTTGCCTGCTGCAAACTGTGGGTAATTAAAATCATTGCGCAGCCTTTTTCTTGACAATATTCCTTCATCAGATCTTCACTGACTGAAGAAAGTTCAATATCCATGGCCGCTGTAGGCTCATCCAAAATTAACGCATCATAGGATTTCATCAGCACTCTTGCCAATGCCATACGGGCCGTTTCACCGCCGGATAAACAATTGGCTTTTTTCTTAGCCAGATGGGTAATCTGCAATCTCTCCATCAGATTTAATGCACGCATTTTGTTATCTCCGCCAAGGGCGATATTTTTTTCCACACTCATGGCAAAGGCATAGCTTTTCTGCGGCATATAGCCTACGGAATACTTTTTATCGATTAATGTACTTTTTTTGTCCGACTTTATAATCCCTGCGAGACATTTTGCAAAGGTAGATTTACCACTGCCGTTTGCACCAATGACTGCATAAATTTTTCCACTCTCCAATTCCATTCCCGGAAAGTCCAGCACCTTACGATCATCATAGGTCTTTGTAAATCCGTTTACTCTCATCGGCTGACCCTCCTCTGCATAACAGAAAGGATCACATTTACCAAAAGCGAAATGGTCATTAAAATCATCCCCAGGGCAATTCCAAGGGAAAAATTTCCGCGGTTTGTATACTGCATAATGGCTGTTGTCATTACATTGGTCTTCCACGCGATAGCTCCGCCTACCATGGATACCGCACCCACTTCGGCAATAGCACGGGCAAAGGCAAGCAAATATGCAGAAAAAATCTGATAAATACATTCATTTCCAAAAAGCAAAAACATTTTCCCAGAGCCGATTCCAAGTCCTTTGGCAGTTTCCCTTACCGGCTCCGCAATCCCTGCCACATAGGTTTCCATATTTCCGATGACAATGGGTGTGATCAGCACTACCTGTGCCAGGATCATGATATCTACTGTAAATAATAATTTCAGATGCCGAAATGGTCCCACACCGGAAAAGAGCATATAAAAAAGCAGACCGCAAACTACCGGCGGCATCCCCATGAGCGTACGATTCAGCACCAGTAAAATACTCTGTCCTTTAAACTTGGTAGTTCCAAGCCAGATTCCCACAGGCACTCCAATTAGAATCGCAATCAAGGAACTGCTGATACTAAGTCGGGCTGTCACGGACAAAATATTGCACAGTTCTGCATCTGCTGTCAAAATCAATTGTAATGCTTTATGAAGTGCACTTTGCAAAACAATTCCTCCATCTGTTTCAAATATTTTCCTAAAAGAAAAAAAGCCCCGGGTGAAAATCACCCAAGGCTATTTTAACTCAATTTGTTGAATATAGCAAATTACATTACACCATTATTTGCAACAAATGTAAGGAATGTGGCTTTGTCAGTAAGAATGTAAGCACCCATTTCTTCAGCCATTACAAGGCAAGCACCCATACCTGTGTTTGCAGATACGTACCATTCTGTGTAATCAGCAAAGCTTTCCGCTTCTGCTGTGATACCCATTTCTTCCGGCCATAAAGCTAATTCTTTTGTATGTGTACCGGAACCATCACCACGAGAGATAAATGTGTATTTTCCATCTGCAATTGCTTTAAATGCATCTAATACAGAAGCAGCTTCTTTTACACCTGCAGGGTCAGCACTTGGTCCGCAAAGTACAAAATAGTTGTAAAGGAAAGAAAGTCTTTCTGTTTCAAATCCTTCTAATACACGTCCGAATCCTTCTTCAACAAAAGCTTCTTCCTGTGATTTAGAATGAACTAAAATAAGGTCTGCATTACCATTTTTTGCTGCTGCAATGGCTTTACCTGTACCAGCAGACTGGATTTCTACAGTGTATCCGTAAGCTTCTTCGAATACAGGAAGGATTGCTGCTAACAGACCTGCATCGTTTACAGATGTTGTAGTAGAAAGACGGATTGTCTTTGTTTCTTCTGTAGCTTCTGCGATTTCGCCTTCATATCTTACAACGTCATCAAGTACATAGAATAATGTATCATTGTACTCTTCTTTACCGTATTCTGCTGCAAGTCCTAATGCTTCATCTGTAAGCATCCACTGAATCAGAGCGTCTGCACCTGCGGTGTTTACTGCAACGTCAGCAACTGCATTACCATCAGCATCTACAAACGGTGCTTCCGGGTTTACAGCGATCATAGAATAGGTATTGAGCATGTTTTCATCAGCTTCTTTTAAGATCCCCGTGTCAACTACAACGGCTTCTTCTGCCGGTTCTTCTGCAGGAGTTTCTTCCACTGCAGGAGCTTCTTCTTCTACTGCCGGCGCTTCAACAGGAGCTTCTTCTTTTGCTCCACATCCGGCAAGCATTGCCACTGTCATAGACATTGCCAATAACAGTGCTAAAACTTTTTTGAACTTTTTCATTTTCTTTTCCTCCCAAAATATAAATAAAAAAACGACCCTGATCCAAAGCCCACTGCCCCCTTGTGTTTAGGGATATTGGGTTCGGAAAGAGGCTCGTCCACCAGCTTTCAGAACAATATAAAACATCGGACTTTTCAGCCAGATGTCGTTTCTGAAACAAATTATAGCACAGGAAAATTGGTTAAGCAACAGGGTTTGTTGATTAATTAACAAATTTGAGATAAGATAGGTATACGTAGCGAAATTATAATTTCAGAAAGCGAATCTATTATGAAACAACAAAGTTTAAATAAAGACACAGAAGTCATGGCAATTTTGGCACGCGCGGCTTCCCGCAAGGATGTAATCATCACAAAGGTACCTGTCTGTATGGGCTATGTGGGCGAAAAGCTGATAGCGGTTCCAATCATTGCAGAAACTCTGGATTATTCAGAAGATAAAAAAGTCAGCGGATATATTGATTTTCCTGAAGATGTGGAACGAATTCCTGCCGGCAGCAGCGTAAAAGTCATATTAAGGGATTCCATGGAACAGATAAAAAATACACTTCTGTTTATTGGAAGTCATGATCCACTGGTAGACGAAATCTCAAAAATTCTTGTACAAAGGAATTCAAAATATATCCTCTCATCTGCTCATGTAGGTTCCATGGGAGGAATTCAGGCAATCCGTCGTGGTGAAGCACATCTGGCAGGTATTCATCTGTTGAACGAAAAAGACGGAAGCTATAATCAGTCTTTTGTAACGAAATATTTCCCAAAGGGCAAAGCATCTCTCATAGAATGTGTGGGGCGTACCCAGGGAATCATGGTAGCGCAGAAAAATCCGAAAAACATTACAAATATTTCTTCTCTTTGCAATCCTGATATTCGATACGTCAATCGTCAGAAAGGCTCCGGGACAAGAATCCTTTTTGATTATTTATGCAAAAAAGAAGGAATTGCAACAGACTCTATTAATGGATATCCTCATGAAGAGTTCACCCACAATGATGTGGCAAAATTAATTGCCAAAGGTGAAGGGGATGCCGGCATGGGGGTACATGCTGCAGCCAAACTTTATGATTTGGATTTTATACCAATCTACAGTGAACAATATGACTTACTGATTCCGGATGCTATGAAAAATCATCCGGGAATTATAGAAATCATAGACATTTTAAAAAGTACAGAATTTGCAGAAAAGGCCGCTATGTTGGGCGGTTATACATTAAACAAACCAGGGCTGTCTCGTTAGACAGCCCTGGTCTTTAAATACCGTATACAATGATTCCAGCCACTGCTGAAATCAAAATCAGCAGGATTGGCGACATTTTTTTCTTTTTGATAGATTGATAACCATATTTGATACCAAATAAGGCAATGGTTAAAATCACTGCCTTCACAGAGATCGGAACTTGCGTTCCCATATCTGCACAGTTGTGAAACACCATATAACACCCGGTTGCCAATATAATCCCTGTGACACAAGGTTTTAATCCACGAAGCACTGCCTGCACATATGGATTTTTGATCGCATTGTTCATCAAAGCAGTAATCAGCAGAATAATCGAAAATGCCGGCAAAACCACTGCAAAGGTCGCCACCACTGCACCTAAAAATCCTGCCTTGGCACTTCCTATGTAAGTGGCAAGATTTACCATAATCGGTCCCGGTGTACTCTCACCAACCGCAATCATATAGGTCAGCATTTCTTCATCCAGCCATCCTTTACCAAGAACCAGATCTCGGATCAGTGCAATTGCTCCAAATCCGCCGCCAAAGGTAAAGCAGCTAACTTTAAAAAATCCCCAGAACAATTCTTTGAAAATCATTTTTTTGCACCGCCTTTCCGTTCAGGTGCTGTTTGTACTGCAAATATAATCAAACTTAAGACCCCTGCAATCAGCATCAGATTGATTGAAGAAAAGTTCCATGAAAAAATATTTACCATCATCATGACAAGAAAGGCAGATATCATGATAACTCTTGGGAATATTTTCTTTTTCATTTTCTGAATCATGGTAATGGCTGCATCAAAAATCAGGATACCCACGGCAATCTTAATTCCCTGAAATGCATGGGCAACCAGCGTGATTTCCAAAAAATTATCCAGAAACTTTGAAATTGCAAAAATCACCACAAAAGATGGCAATACCATACCAAAGGTTGCCACGAAAGCGCCCAAAAGACCAGCCAGCTTATAACCCACATAGGTGGCACAGTTTATGGCAATTGGCCCAGGGGTGGACTCTGCTATGACAGTCATATTCATCATTTCCTCGTGGGTAATCCAATTTTTACGTTCAACACAGGTATCTTCAATGATTGAAATCATTGCATAACCGCCGCCAAAAGTGAACAATCCAATTTTAGCAGATATGTAAAATAATTCCCACAACAGCTGCTTTGCTTTCCACATCTAAATTTCCCCTTATTTTGCTTTTCTTAAATACACATACCAGTAGACTGCTCCAACACAGACCGCTCCGCCAACAATATTTCCAAGAGTAACCGGAACCAGATTCGTAATAAAGAAGTTTTTCCAGGTAATTACATTTAAGTTCACTCCTGCTGCTTCCGCTGCTGCCACATAGGATGGTACGTTTTTTCCAAACAACCCTGCACTAATATAGTACATGTTTGCTACACAGTGTTCAAAACCGCAAATAACAAAAATCAGGATTGGGAAAAACAAACTGATTACTTTTCCCGCAGAATCCTTTGCTGAATAAGCTACCCAGACAGCAATGCAGACAATGATATTGCAAAATATCCCTTTAATGAATGCATCGGAAAATGTCAGTGTACATTTTGCTGCAGCGGTAGAAAATACAGACACTGCCATATTTCCATCAAACATATTGTACTGGCCCGAATATACAAGCCCTGCCGCTACCAGCATCCCGCCTGCCATATTTCCAAAATATACCACAATCCAATTTCTAAGCAACTGTTTCAAAGTGATCTCTTTTTCTAATAACGGAATGCTTAAAAGACAGTTTCCTGTAAATAATTCACTTCCTGCAAGAAGAACCATTGTTAAACCGCCCGGGAAGATGCATCCGCTAATTAATTTCCCTACAGATGACGGCATTACTCCTACTGCTGCGGTGGCAGCTCCTACACCGCCAAAGGCAATAAAAGCCCCTGCAACAACTGCAAGTATAAACATTTTATCAATTGCAAGATTTACCTTTGCCTTTCCTATTGCCACATAATTTTTGGCTATCTCTGCCGGTGAATTTATTCCCATTTTATCATCTCCTCATACATCTCTTTTTTACACCTTGCCATTATAGCTGTTTCCTGTTTCTTTCGCAACAAAAAACTCCCACCACAGTTTCACTGGGATGGGAGTAATATTACCTCTTATAATTCATCTATTGCCTTATTCGGACAAACATCGATACAGTTTCCGCACTGTAAGCACTTTTTATAATCAATGCTGAATTTCTTTTCTTCTTCAACGATTGCCATATTTGGACATTCAGATTCACATGCGCCGCATTTTACACAGCGTTCCGTAATGAGAAAAGCCATATTTCCACCTTACCTTTCCGGATTATTTCACTTCACCACTGCGGTCCACATAGTGTGTATGCAGTAAATGATGTGAAATGTGTCCACATGGTTCTTTTAAGTATTCTTCGTAAAGTTTCTGAACCTGCACATTCTCGTGAGATCTTCTGATCTTGTTATTTGCGTCACTGTCGTACATTTTCTTCATACGATCAGCTACCTGTACCGGTTCTGAAAGAAGTGGTGCTCCGCCGCCGTTTAAGCAGCCGCCCGGACAAGCCATCACTTCAATGAAATGATATGGTGATCTTCCTGCACGAACATCTTCCATAATCGCTTTCACGTTACCAATACCGTTTACGATAGCCACTTTTACTTCCAAATCACCAATCCATACAGAAGCTTCTTTCACACCTCTGTAACCACGTGCTGCATGATAATCAATCTGATCTACCTGACCGCCTGTAAGCTTCCATACAACGGTACGAAGAGCAGCTTCCATAACGCCGCCGGTTGTACCAAAGATACGAGCAGCCCCTGTACCTTCTCCCATAAAATCATCAAAGGAATCCGGCTGAATGGTTGCTAAGTTTACACCACGAAGTTTGAACAGTTTTGCTGCTTCTCTTGTAGTAAGAACAATGTCTACGTCACGTCCGTTTTCACTTTCCATTTCTGGTCTTGTATGTTCGTATTTCTTAGCCACACATGGCATGATAGAGATCTGACAGATCTTTTCAGCCGGTACACCAATCTTTTCCGGTAAGAAATTCTTTACAAGTGCTCCAAACATCTGCTGTGGAGACTTACAGGAAGATAAGTGATCTAACTGATCCGGATAATTGTATTCCATATATTTGATCCAGCCCGGACAGCAAGATGTCATCATTGGAAGAACTCCGCCATTTGTCACACGATCAATAAATTCTGTACCTTCTTCCATGATTGTAACATCCGCAGAAAAATCTGTTGTATAAGCATATCCGCCAAGTCTCTTCATAGCTGCTGCAATCTTACCTGTCACATCAGTACCCGGTTCCATACAGAATTCTTCACCTAAGGTATTCTGGATTGCCGGAGCCATCTGCCATACAACCGTTGTTTCCGGATCATCCAATGCTGCCATTGCTTTGTGGATTGCATCTTTTTCGGTTAACGCACCAACCGGACAAACCTTTACGCACTGTCCGCAGTTGATGCAGGAAGTTGCAGAAAGTCCTACATTTTTCTTCGTATTTACGTAACGATCGCCTGTTTTTTCATCGAATTTCATTTCATAAATACCGATTTTCTGAACTTCGTTACATACAGTCACACAACGTCCGCATGCGATACATTTATCCATGTCACGGATCATCGCTGGGCTGGAATCATCCAATCCACGTTTTGGAATCTTACGGTCTACAGGGTTTTCCTGTAAAATCTGAGAAACGATCTGTAACTGACAGTTTCCGCCTGTTTTACTGCAGGTTAAGCAGTCATTTGGATGTTTCTTTAAGATTTCTTTTAACTGATTTTTTCTAAATTCTATAACCTTCGGTGTATTTGTGTAAATCACCATACCGTCTTTTGCGCGAACACGGCAGGATCTTCTGATCACACGTTCCCCATCTTCTTCAATTTCTACTGCACAGATTCCACAGGCACCTGTTGGTGTCAGACCTTTTAAGTAGCAGAGAGTCGGGATATCAATCCCTGCTCCTCTTGCCGCTTCTAAGATTGTAGATTCCGGTGGGCAGCACACTTTCTTTCCGTTAATTGTACAGACGATGTCCTCTTTTAATAAGCCGCCATATACTTCATACATAGGAAATACCCCCTTTTATCCCCATTTTTCATATTTCTAATGAAATTTATTTCACTTCGCCGCTGCGATCCACATAGTGTGTATGCAGTAAGTGATGTGATACATGACCACATGGTTCTTTTAAGAAATCCTGATAAAGCATTTCTACTTCTTTGTTTTCATGAGATCTGCGAACCGGATTTTTTGCATCACTTTCGTACATCTTATTCATACGTTCTGCTACTTTTGCCGGGTTCTTAAGAAGCGGTGCACCACCACCGTTTAAGCAGCCTCCCGGACATGCCATAACTTCGATGAAATGATAGGTTGATTTGCCGGCTCTTACATCCTCCATCACAGCCTTCGCATTTTTGATACCATTGACAATGGCAACTTTGACTTCCAGACCATTGATATTTAATGTGGCTTCTTTGACACCTCTATATCCTCGGGCAGCTTCATAGTCGATTGCATCCATTTCTCCGCCGGTCAGTTTCCATGCGACGGTACGGATTGCTGCTTCCATAACACCGCCGGTTGTACCAAAGATACGGGCAGCCCCTGTTCCTTCACCCATGAAAGAATCAAAGTCTTCATCCGGTAATTTTGCAAGATCAATGTTTTTCAGACGGAAGAGTCTTGCAGCTTCTCTTGTAGTAAGAACTGCGTCCACATCGCGTCCGTTTTCACTTTCCATTTCAGGTCTTGCCATTTCGTATTTCTTAGCTGTACAAGGCATGATAGAAACACTGAAAATGTTTTTCGCATCTACGCCAATCTTTCCTGGCAGATAGTTTTTCACCAATGCACCAAACATCTGCTGAGGTGATTTACAGGATGATAAATGGTCTAACTGATCCGGATAGTTATATTCCATATATTTGATCCAGCCCGGACAGCAGGAAGTCATCATTGGAAGTACTCCGCCATTTGTCACACGGCCGATAAACTCTGTGCCTTCTTCCATAATGGTAAGGTCGGCACTAAAGTCTGTTGTATAAGCATATCCGCCAAGACGTTTCATTGCTGCTGCAATTTTCTTAGTCACATCAGTTCCTGTTCCCAGACCAAACTCTTCGCCAAGAGTGTTCTGGATTGCAGGAGCCATCTGCCATACAACGGTTGTTTTTGGATCATCTAAGGCATCCATCACTTTGCGGATGTCGCCTTTTTCTGTAATTGCAGCAACCGGACATACTTTTGCGCACTGTCCGCAGTTGATACAATCTGTTTCTGTTAATTTCACACTCTTTTTGGTGTTTACGTAACGATCGCCTGTTACAGGATCATATTTCATTTCATAAATACCGATCTTCTGAACATCGTTACATACATTCACACATCTTCCGCATGCGATACATTTATCCATATCACGAACCATGGCCGGGCTGGAATCATCTAAGCCTCTGACTGGCACCTTACGTACCGGTGGATTGATATCAAAGAGATGTGTTACTTCCTGCAGCTGGCAGTGTCCGTTTGTCTTTGGACATGTCAGACAGTCATTTGGATGCTTTTCTAAGATTTCACGAATACGTTCTTCTCTATAAGCACGAACTGCAGGAGTGTTGGTATATACTACCATACCGTCTTTTGCGCGATATCTGCAGGCACGGCGGATCACATTGCCAACCTCCCTTTCAATTTCTACTGCACAAACACCGCAGGCTCCGGTTGGTGTTAAACCTTTTAAATAGCATAAGGTAGGAATTTCAATCCCCACTGATTTTGCTGCTTCTAAGATTGAATAGCCGGTTGGACATACGATTTTCTTACCATCAATGATCAATCGGATTTCATCTTTCTGCACGCCACCATATACTTCATACATAGTTTTTCATTCCTTTCGCAGTGAGTTATTCGTTATCTTTCAGAAGTGCTTCCACAGTTTCTTCCTTGTAACGAATTGTCTCCGGTTCTTCATTTAAGTAATAATCGATTTCTTCTTTCTGAGCTGCTGCAGTTAATTCTGCTGCTTTTTCAGCACTTACCTTTTCGAGTCTGACGCCTACCTGTTTGTATCCAGGAATCTTGCTGATCGGGTCTAAGTGATGCGCATCTGTCAGTAAGTTTGCACCGCCGGCGTAATGGAACGGCATCCATACAACCCCTGGCTGCAGTGTATCTACGATACGGACTTCTGCATAAGTTTCTCCTCTTGGAGATTCAATTTTCACCCATTCACCTTCAGTAATCTTTAATTCCATGGCATCACTTTCGCCCATTTCCAGCCATTTTCTCGGTGCTGTAAAGTGTACCGCACGAGTTCTGTCTGTCTGGGTTCTTGTATGATAGTGATACAGAATACGACAGGTTGTTAAGGTAATCGGATATTCCGGATTTCCAGCTTCCGGTGATGGTTTCCATTCTAAAGTCTTAAGCAAGCCTACGCCGCCTTTTCTGATAGGACCATTCACATGCAGGATTGGTGTCCCCGGATGATCTTCTGTAGGACATGGCCACTGCACGCCCTGATTGTTATTTCTTTCAATCTTTTCATAAGTAATTCCTGCATAAGAAGGTGTTACTGTACGAAGTTCATTGAAGATATCTTCTACGGTATCATAGTGGCATGGATAACCAATACGATTCATAATCTGCATCAATGTCCACCAGTCATCACGACACTGTCCCTTCACAGCTGCGATCTTACGCACTCTCTGTACACGACGCTCTGTGTTGGAGAATGTACCGTCTTTTTCAGCAAATGCTGTGGATGGGAACACAACGTCTGCAAATTTGGATGTTTCATTTAAGAAAATATCCTGCATTACGACAAATGCTTTTTCCAGCGCGTGTTCTACGTGTGCCGTATCCGGATCTGATACCGCCGGGTTTTCACCCATGATGTATAACAGTTTTACCTTATCTTCCAGAATTGCCGGAATGGTATCTGTGACCGTATAACCTTTGTTTGGATTTAATTTTACGTCCCAGGCCTTTTCAAATTTTTCCTGAACCGCTGGGTCAAATACCTTCTGGTATCCAGGATAATCTGTTGGCAGAGCACCCATATCGCAGGCACCCTGAACGTTGTTCTGTCCACGAAGTGGGTTTACACCGCTTCCCTTTTTGCCAATGTTGCCGGTACAAAGTGCCAGGTTACTTAAACTCATAACATTATCTGTACCGTTGACGTGCTGGGTAATACCCATGGCATAAGCAATGTAGGAATGATGTGTGCTGGCATATAATCTAGCCGCTTCAATAATTAATTCTTTTGGTACACCGGTGATTTCTTCTGTCTTTTCCGGTGTGTAGTATTTTACAAACTCTCTCAGTTCTTCAATACCTTCTGTATGTTTTTCTATGTATTCTTTATCTTCCAGACCCTCTGCGAAGATCACATTTAACATACCGTTACTTAAGGCAACGGATGTACCCGGTTTGATCTGTAAATACAGATCTGCAATTTCCGCAAGCGGAATTTTTACAGGGTCAGCCACAATAATTTTCTTGCCCATTTTCTTTGCCTGACGCACATACATACCCATCACAGGATGTGCTTCAGATGTGTTAGAGCCCGTAATGAAGATTACGTCTGCGTCTTTAATCTCTGTCACGCAGTTTGTCATAGCTCCTGATCCTAACGTAGTCGCAAGCCCGGCGACGGTGGAGCTATGTCAGAGCCTAGCGCAGTGGTCGACATTGTTGGTGCCTACAGCTGCGCGGAGGAATTTCTGGAACAAATAGTTATCTTCATTGACAGTACGTGCGGATGAGAATCCGGCAATTGCGTCCGGACCATATTCTTCTTTTACTTCTAAAATCTTCTCAGCTACGATTCCCAGTGCTTCCTCCCAAGTAGATTCTACAAGTACTCCGTTCTTACGTACCATTGGTACTTTTAATCGATCTTTATGGTTAATAAAGTCGTAAGCAAATTTACCTTTCACACAAAGCAGACCCTGGTTTGATGGACCATTTGCCGGTTTTGCATCTACCAGTACTCCGTCTTTGACAGAGAACTCAATCTGACATCCTACGCCGCAATATGCACAGGTTGTCTGAATTTTCTGAACTTCCCATTCTCTGAATTCATGCTGTGATTTTGGCATCAGTGCACCTACAGGACACACAGATACGCAGTTACCACAAGATACGCATGTTGTATCTGCCATGCAATCTCCGCCATTTGGAACTACATAGGCTACATTTCCTTTCTGAACCATCTGTAATGCGTTTACACCTACCAGTTCACGACAGGTTCTCACACATTTTCCGCAACGGATACATTTATCCATTTCCTGGAAATAGAAACGATTAGATAAATCCTTTTCCCGATGTTCATATGGAATCACATATTCCGGGTCC
>ERZ1032001.104-NODE-104-length-12937-cov-7.679320_pt1 | contig 12937 bp, 13 predicted proteins | sample MGYA00517102_ERZ1032001 | MGnify/ENA primary metagenome ERZ1032001 (study PRJEB33719, sample SAMN04261291) | wastewater metagenome | biome: rural village; feature: human; material: feces | host: Homo sapiens | place: El Salvador | collected 2013-01-07 ... | reverse complement strand
ACCTGATATAGGGGCAGTCTGCCCTTTGGAGTGGAAAGAAGTGAAAAACCTGAGGTATATTGGCTGTTTTTCACTTAAATTTCCTTAACTAAACCAAAAATCGGTCATTTTTACCATTTGGAACAGAATGAAGCTTATTTATTCAGAGGTTCCCTTACCCGGGAGGATAAAGATCTGTTAGAGCAGGAAGTCCGGGATCTGCACGATGTCCAGCGCAGTATCCAGATGCTGGCGGATGAACTGTATGGCAATCCTTAAACATAACACCTCCAAAAATAAGTTTTCCGCTGCCGTTGAATACCTCACGATGCAGCACGACGAGAAAGGGGCCCTCCTGCGGGATCCGCAGGGGGATCCCATTCCCCGGCAGCACTGTCTGATCAACGGCATCCACTGCCTTCCGGAAACCTTTGCGCCCTTGTGTTTGAAAGACCGGCTGCGTTTTGGAAAAGCGGCCGACAAGCGGTCGGTTTCCACCCATCAATACATTATTTCCTTTGCACCGGAGGACCGGGATAAGGGGCTGACCATGGAGGACGCCCAGCGGTTTGGAATTGACTTTGCCAAGCGCAATTTCCCCGGTCACCGGGCTGTGGTCTGCACCCACGCAGACGGCGGACAGCACGCCGGCAACATTCATGTCCATATTGTCATCAGCAGTCTGCGCTTTGCAGACCGGGAACCGGATGACCAGTTCATGCGGCTGCGTTCGGATGGGACGGTGAAACCGTCAGAATATCGGGCCGGCTGCTGCCATCAGGATACTGCCGCCCTGCGCAAATATCTGCTGGCGCAGACCAATGAATACTGCCGCCAGCATGGTTATGCCATCTGCCCCGAAAAAGCGAAAAACAAATATTCACAGGAAGAATATCTGGCTAAATGCAAGGGGCGGGAAACCCGGAATGACCAGCTGCGCCGCGCCATCGCCGATGCAGCCGCCTCCACGAATCAGTTTGAGGAATTTACCCGGAGGTTGCAGCAGGATTACACCTATAAGGTCCCCCGGTATCCGCCCATCCCCTACCCTCTGCGGACAAAGCTGTGGAAGGAATACCGATCTCTGACCGAGGACTTCTGGTCATGGAGCAAGCAGCGCAGGGCCGCCTACAAAGCGGAGCTGGTGAACGCCTATCAAGCCTTGAAGGACCCCGGACGAAAGGCGGACAGGCCTGCCATTTCCAGACAGATTGACCAGCTAAAGGAGAATCTTGCAAAGGAACGGCTGTATCGCAGCACCTTTCTGGACTACGCCAAGGCTGTCAGATTGGCTCTGGGGAGCCACAATCAGAGGGATGCGGAAGCGTGCCTGGAGCAGCTGCGGGAACTGACCTGCCGCCGGGAGGGTTATTGGCAGGCGGGCTGGAATCCCAACGCCGGTAGCCATAGTCTCAAGGACGGTAACGTAAAATCCCGCATTACATGGAAGCAGATCACAGGGGAGGAAGCTGCCCACGCACAGAGGGTGCGGGAGGCTGTTGCTGAAGAAGCAGCGATCCGCAAAGCCGCCTCCGAGGAATATCAGGAGGTTCCCATGTCCATCGAAGCCTGTATCCGCCGGGGCGAGGTACAGTACCGCCACCCGGATTCCCAGTGCTGGGTCCGTGGTAAACGCCTGGGCGATGCCTACACTTTGAAAAGTCTGGGTATTCATCCTCCCCGCCAGAGAACCCTGCCGGAACGGCATCGTTCCCCCAACAGGGAAATCACCAGATAATGCACCGAAGGAAAGAGGAGACCCCCCATTTGTTGACTGAGCAGATGCCGCGCCGACAAATGGGGGGTATATTTGTGGATTTGTAAAAATCTCAGAGAACAAGTTCCGTCCCGCGTGAATAGTACCGCGGAAAAAATCAGGAGGGTACCCCCTCCCGAACCCATCCTTATGCAGATGCCAATGCAGCTGTAGAAGCGTTTTCTCTGGTAATGGTTATGAAAAATATTTCTTAGAATTGACCTTCGACTCATTTCGCGTTATTATTTATATACAAAGTGATATACTTGCTGATATAAAGAACTACAGGCAAATGAATAAACTATTTCGTGGCCTGAAAACAGGTTCCGGCAACGGGAACATACCAATCCCTTTTATTTTTACATCGATCGGAATGCAAGTTATTTACGATAGGCAAAGCAAAGAATTTGTGCAATCACAGTAACCCTTGAAGGAGAGAAATAGATAATGCGGCAAGCAAAAGTGAATGAAACACAAGCTTATGTTATTTCACTGACTTGTCACATTTGTGGAGGAGATGTTTGGGCTGCGATTTTGGCTGTCCTGTTTGAATTGGGATTCCGCCCTTCTATGGATGGTTTTCTATACTTACGAAGAGCAATTATGCTCCGATATCAAAATCCTGACGCGAGGATATCGGAGATTTACCAGATAATTGCCCAAGAGTACGATTCTGCAACATCTTCTGCTCAGGTGGAACAAGCAATTTACAGTATCATTACCGCAGCGTGGCAAAACAGAGACGCCGCACAATGGGACTACTTTTTTTCAGAAAAGATAATGGGTCGGCACAGTAGGCCTACCAATAAAGAGTTTATTTCCCATATGGCCTGTTTTATGGAACTTTGGTGCAGCTACTGTAGAAAGGAAGAAGTGCATGGGACAAAATAAGATACCCTCTGTCAGGCAGGTATTGGAGCAGCTGTCTACGGAACAATTGGACCAAATGCTCGATGAGGAGCTGCACAGTGAGGCCCCGGATGCAGATGCGGTCCGTATGATCATGAAAATCCTGCGCGAACGGGATGATGCAGAGCGGAAAGATACGCCCGTTGTGCTGACACCGCAGCAGATAGAAGCCTGGGAGAAATACCAGCGAGATATCGCTCAGATCTGGAAGGAAGAAAACCGGATCATCCCGTTTCGCCGCTGGGCGTTGAAAACTGCCTCTATTGCTGCTGTTTTGGTCCTGCTGTTCCTGCCGATCCTGCCTCAGGAAGCAGGGGCTGAGAGTTTGTGGAACCGACTGGCAAGACTGACTGATGATCTTGTAGATTTCTTTGGTCCCAATGATAATATGGATCGTATCGAAGCATATGAATTCAAAACCGAAAATCCCGGCTTGCAACAGCTCTATGATGCAGTGGTGGAGTTGGGGGTTGCGAAGCCGGTGGTGCCGATGTGGTTGCCGACGATAGAGGAAGCGAATGAAATTAAGATTGTGAACACCCCGACCAATAAGGGGGTACTTGCATCATTCCCATATAATAACAGCGAAATATTTTATAAATTAGATATTTTTCATTCGGATGTATCTCATAAGTTTACCAGAGACGAAACCGAAATCAAGAAATTTGCAGTAAATGAAACAACGTTCTATATCATGCGTAATCTTGATTATTGGGTTGTGATATGGAATGTGGATGAAATCGAATGCTCCATACAGATAGATTGTCAGGAGGATATCTTGCATAAGATTCTCAAATCAATCTATTCTATGGAGGATACCTAAATGAAGCGTTTTGTTCAGATCGTCAGTCTGTGTTTGGTTCTTTCCTTGGTATTGGCAATGCCTGCCGCAGCAGCAGAATCCAATGCACGTGCCAGCCATTATTTTCATTCGTTCAGCTGCTATCTCTGGAAAACCTCCAGCACCCAGTTTCAGGTTTGGTTTGATGTAACTGGTACGCATACGATGGATGAACTTGGAACCAGTGTAATTAAGGTCCAGCGTTCTTCCGATAATGGGACTACATGGAGTACAGTAAAGACGTACAACATGTCAGATTATTCCAGTATGATTTGTGAAAATACAGGAAGACATGCTGATTGTGTTACCTATAGCGGTGCTTCTGCCGGCTACAAGTACAGGGCCTATGTGGAATTCTACGCTGAAGATGGCGAAGGTTCCGCAACCTATATCGACTATACTTCTGCAATTACCATGCCGTAAAACGAGCGTAAATTTCTTTTCAATTTTAAGTAAGTAACGGATCCTCTTGGCAGTCTTCATTCATCCCCTCCCCACCGGGAGGGGATCTTTGTTTAGCAGCGCATCAATATGCTTTGTAATGATATCCAGGGAGCAAGGTTTCCTGATCACATAGTCAATGGCCAGGTCAGAAAGTGTCTGGAGTATATCCTCTGAGATCACCGGGGTAACGGCAATAATATGCTTTGGCCGATTCTCCGCCGCTGCCTGTAAAAGCGATATTCCTTCCATTCCAGGCAAAATAAGGTCCACAACCAACAGGTCACAGCCCAGCTGCATTCTATTAAGCCCTTCCCCTGCATCTTCGCATGCCGTTACAACATAACGCCCGCCCAGTGTCTCCTGCAGCATAACACGCATATCCTCCGAAGCCAAAATAAGCAAAATATGCTTCACATCAATTCCCTCTTTTCCGTTCACTTTCCGTAATCAGCATACCACAGAAAGCTGAATAAGCGCAACTTAGGAAAACATAGGAAATCTTAGGATATCTTAGAATGTACAAAGCTGAGATTCTTATACAGCTGCTGAACCCTGCCTCCACATTCCGAAAAACCTAAACCTCATTTTCTCCTTATCGCCGTCAGCCCCCGCCGTCAGAGAGGGGAAAAAGCATTGCAGCACAGCAAGTTTTTAGACATCAATCGCAGAGATTGGTATCCCAAAACACGTTGCTCCACAACGAATTTTCCACTTTCTGACGGCGGAGGCTGACGGCGAATAGAATTTTTTGAGCGTAAATAATCGCCCAAGACAGATTGGTTTTCCCTAGTCTGTCTTGGGCGATTTTCAATGTGATTCTTACTTGCATTTTTATCCCATCCGAGATGCAGCTTTGATTTCCCCATCCCGAACTTCCAATCGCCAATCACATAACTCCAGCGCGGCATTTCTGTGGGTGACGGCGATGGTGGTTCTATCGGGCAGGGCGCGGATGCGCTGCAGGACCTTTTTTTCGGTTTCTGCGTCCAGTGCGGAGGTGCATTCGTCCAGCAGCAATATGGGGGCGTCGCCCAGGATAGCTCGGGCGATGGCGAGGCGTTGGGCCTGTCCCTCGGAGAGGCCGGCACCGCTTTCGCCCAGTACCGTATCCAGTCCCTGGGGAAGCTGGGTCAGAAAGTCCTCCATACAGCTGACGTGTAGTGCCTGCTGAATTTCTTCCTCTGTGGCATCGGGCTTGATGATGGTCAGATTCTCTCGCAGGGTGCCGCTAAGCAGCAGATTTCCCTGCGGCACATAGGCGAACAGCCGCCGTGTGCTGCGGTCTAAGGGGATTTTTTCTTCCGGAGTATCCATGGATATTTCACCGCTGTTCGGGCGGAATACGCCCAGCAGCAGCTTCAAAAGGGTGCTTTTGCCGATGCCCGAGGGTCCGGTGATCACTGCGAAGGCACCCTTGGGCAGCGTAAATGCCGCATGGCGCAAAATCTCATCCCGGCCATAGGAGAAGGACAGATCCTCTGCCTGAATGGCCTGCATCCGGGTGTACAGTGCCTCCGGTTGCTCTGCCGCGGGGGCAGGCTCCCCTTGAATGGCTTCCAGCTCCATGAGCCGCTCCGCCGAGGCTACCATGGCTACATACTGGGGCAGCACCCCGGACAGGTTCACGAAGGGCATCTGCAGTTGGTTCACCAGCTGAATCACCGCCGTCAGGGAGCCAAAGCTCATCTGCCCCAGCAGCATCCGCCAGCCGCCCCAGCACAGAGCCAGAAAGCCTGCTCCGTAGGACATGAGGCTAATGCCGGTATTGGTCAGCAGAGACACATTTTTCCGCTTCCGCTGAACGGCATAGCGTTCTGACAGCAGACTGTCCGCCCGGTGCTCCACCTCCGCAGATACATCCATGGCCTGCACCATCAGCAGCTTTTCCATGGTCTCCTGCAGGAAGCCGGAAACCTTGCCGTCGTGTTCGCTGACCTGCTTGTTCAGTTCCTTCAGCCAGCGGCGCATCAGTCCCGTTGCCAGCACCACCATGCTTCCGGCAGCCGCCACCAGCAGTGTAAACTGGGCATCCAGGGACCCCAGAACCAGCACCGCCGCCCCCAGTCGGGTAACCATAGAGGCACCACTGGGAACGATTGTCAGCACGCCGTCGTTGACCCTTGCCACATCATTGTTCAGCCGGTTCAGCAGCTCCGCGCTGTGATAGGAGGAAACCGCAGCGTAATCTCCGTGGAGCAAACCGTGGAGCAGCTTGCGCTTCCAGTCCCGCTCCAGATCCGCCCGAAGCCGATCCCGCAGGTGCCGCAACAGCGTCATGGTCAGCAGGATCATGCCAATAATGACAAGCTGAGTCAGGCATGCCTCCCGGAAGGCTTCCGGGTTTCCCGCTACAGCACTGTCAATGACCCCACGGCTGCCCAGCGCAAAAAGCACGCTGAACAAGGCGTGACCCATCTGCATCAGGGTCATCAGAGCAATGGCAGGGATCCGTTTCTTGATTTGCCTGCATATCCAAAGTAAGGGTGTTTTTTTCATGTAAACATTCTCCGAAGCAGTCCCTTGCCGCCCCGCCAGATCCTGCGGACAGGACGGCTGTAATGCCAGATGCGGCAGTAAACCCGGGGGGACAGGCTGCTGACGCTGCAGGATTTTTCTCCCCGACGGAAAGCAGTGACCACTGCGATCATCTGCTCCCGGCGCAGCCCTACTTCCGGGACAAACTGGTTATCGCCTATGCAGGTGTAGGTTTCGCCGCATTTTACGATTCGGTGCAGCACATACTGGCCGTTCTCCCGCCGGTACAGGGGCAGGTCGTATTTGCACAGCTGCCGGGGCAGCGGGGACAGGGTCACGCTGTCGATCCCCTGCCGCAGCATGGGCAGCATGCTGGTTCCTTTGGGCGAAAACTGAACGGACTGTCCATTTTCCAGCCGCTCCCGGATCAGGGGCATCAAGGCATCCAGGGGCACCTGTTTTTCAAGCAAGGAATCCATTGTCATGCAGCTTCTTCACAAAGGCAGCAACGCTGTTTTTCGCCGTTGCTTCGTCCACGTCGTATTTTTCCAGCAGTGCTGCCACCAGCGCAACCTCATCGATCTCGCTTTGCAGCCGCTCCCACAAAAACGCGCCGGTGTCGTTGAGGGTGATCATCATATTTAGATCCAAATCACCGCTCACAGGCAAAACCACCGTCTGCCCCGCTACCTGCCGCAGTAAAAATCCATCCTTCAGCTTCATCGTGATACCTCCAAGGGAAAATTCCTGAAACTATCATAACACAGGAACGGAGAAATGTCACGAAAGAATGCAGGCCGCAGCAAAAAACGGCTATAAAGAAAATTTTGAGTGTCGAAATTCCGGTACAGGCGGCTGCCAAAATAGGCTTCTTTCAGTATTTCCTTGTTCTAAACCAGCTGTTTTGGATTTCTGCTCCTGGCGGAATTGCAATGTGATTTGTTGATTTGTTTACAAAGTGTTTTGTTTACAAAATGTTTGAAAATACGTAATTTCTTCTGAAAAATCCGAAAATTTAATTGCTAAAAATTCGATTTTCTATTGACATTTCTGCATTCTTATGTTATTATTTATGTAACAAAAGAATATTGCTGACGGATGGCATACGGACAACCGGGTGAGAGGAAAATGCACGAGGTGTGCATTGGAGAGTTTAATCCTCGATAGACCGGGAAAAGGCCAAAAGCTAAGATGCGGAGCGTGGAGCAAGCGTTTTCTGCGTGGTCAATTTATGGGCCCACTTACTTCAAAGTTATGAAGTAAGTGGGCTTTTTTTACAAAAAGAGGTGTTAAATTTTATGAAAAAAAGCAATCCCATGAACCTGGTAGTATACTACCCTCAAACGCAGGAAGGTCAGCAGGCTCTTGCCAGGCGTGTGGCAGAGGTCCATGCCAATACGGTCGAGATGCGAATTAAGCGGCTTACCTGTCCCGCTCCTCAAAAGCTGCAGCTTTTAGACGCAATTATTGCAGATGCCAGATTGAAGCGGCTGGCAAAAACCAAGGAAGCTACTTACGACAAGGATACCGTCCCGGAAAGATACGATTAATACTATTTTCAAATTGTAATTGAATATCAGTATAAGAATGGCACAGCATTCCGACAAAGGCCAATATACCGAGACTACATGGAGGGTGATCTAACCCTCCATGCAATGAGCCGTGAAAAGATTTCTTTGACACGGATCTGATTCGCAATATCCAGAAACATCATGCTATTATTGTAGGAGGAAGAAAAATGAGTACAACCAATCCCAAAACCGTCCAGATCAAGTTCCGGGTAACGCCGGAAGACGAGGAACAGATCAGTAAAAACGCAAAGGTCTGTGGCATGCCCCTGTCGGACTATCTCCGGCATGTCAGTCTGGACATGTGTGTTTATCAGTGTGACATGACCTGCATCGAACAGCATACCCAGGAGATCCGCGAACTTAAGGATAGCATTTCTGCATTTACCTTTGCCTGTTTTCAACGGGGCTGTTGCACACCCTCGGAGCTGGAGTACGTCCGCCAGAAAACGGATGCAATCCAGCAGAGCGTGGATAAGTGCCAAAAAGCCATTTACCGAAATAACGATAAACTGCGCAAGCGGTTGTCTGCTGAGGTGCGGGATATCATCGATCAGCACATTGCTGCCGCAGACGAGCAAAAAATGCGCAGACATGCAAAGTCCAGTATAACGGGAAAAAACGCAGAATAAGTGGATATCCCACCGGCACAGATTCTTCCTGTGCCGGTTTTTGCTGCCTTTTATGCTGCCAACTTCTGTACCAGGAGGCGATGGCAATAAGCTGCAGCAGAAATAGAGGAATAGGGACGGCACCTCTTTCGTAGATTGTAGACAGAACGATTCCCAGAGAACCGGAAACCGATCAGGGGGGTGTCTTTTACGCCGAAGCAAAAGCCAATAAACGTCATTGTATACTTCCCAAAAGAAAAAGCAGGCCAGCGGGAGCTGGCCCATCGGGTGGCTGAAGTCCACGCGGATGCCGTGACCGCAAGAATCAAGCGGCTGCCCTGTTCCGCAGCACAAAAACAGAAGCTGCTGGATGCCCTCATCGAAGATGCCCAAAAACGCTCCACCGCAGCACAGGAACGGTAATTCAAAAGATCAAGCTATACTCATTTTATTCTTATCGCCGTCAGCCCCCGCCGTCAGAGAGAGGAAAAAGCATTGCAGCGCAACCAGTTTTTGAACACCAATCGCAGAGATTGGTGTTTTTTGTTCGAAAAACTGGTATTTTTAACGGTAAAACGGAAAGAAAACCCATAAACAAGGAGGATTTTTAAATGTTTTTCGAAAAGATGCAAACTCGAAAAAATGATGGTTTTACTCTGGTAGAACTGATCGTCGTGATTGCAATTCTGGCAATCCTGGCAGGTATCGGCGTGCCTGCTTATTCCAGTTATGTGGAGAAGGCAAATATGGCTGCGGATCAGCAGCTGGTCAGTGACGTAAAGAATGCATTGGCTCTCCAGTACTATTCTGCAGAAGGTAACGGTAGTTATTCTGCAGTTGTTCTTACCAAAGACGGCATTCAGCCTAGAGACGAAAACGCTACCAAAGCGATAAAAGCAGCTTTTGGCGAAGATTGGGAATCGCATGACCTTAAGCTGAAGCATGACTGGCAGTCTGCTGGTGTCGCAACGACTCAGGTCATGCTGGGAGCTCTCAATAGCGAAAAGCTGTCCGGTGCTATGGGTAACATTTACGGCAATGCTGATAACCTCAGCTTTACGGAAGAGATTCCCCAGCTGATGGAAGAAATTCGCAACGTTGCTACGGGAATTGCCGGAGCGGATGCAGAAGATTCCGCCGTAATCGGCTTGGTCAACGGTGCCGCAAAAATTACTACTGGCTGGGACGTGAACGCCATCCAGAATCTGTGGAATGCACAGGTTAGCTATGAAAATGGCAAGTACAACTATGGCAACAGCGTTACGATTCCTGATGGCACTTCTGCCTATGATGAGAAACTGGCAATTGCTGGTGTTATCCGGGCTAAGAATACCTGCCTGGCTCTGTATGCCAAAGATAATGGATTTGGTGAATACTACGAAGCTTTGTCCAGCTTTACCGGTGCCTCCGGTGGCGTGCCTATCGATCTGACCCATGCGGTCAATACCGCCCAGGGCCAGCAGCAAATCGCTGCAGCCTGTGGCCTGGATCTGAATAATCCCGATGATGCAAAAAAGGCAACCGACATGGTCGGTCTGCTGGGGCAGTACTATAACTCCAAAACCGAAAACGGTACCAACGTTTATAAGAACGATGCAGCTGCCTACTACGCTATGATGGGTATTGTTGACACAATGAAGGAAGAAGGAACTGTAAGCGGTGAGAGCCTGGACGAGTATTTCAATTCCGTTTCCGGCCCTGCCTCCATGTTCCAGCAGCTGGTGGATGGCTCCGTTACCATGAAGGAACTGAACACCAGTTATGGCAGCATTACTGCAGGTCCTAACGATGTCATTGTTTCTGTCTCCGGAAATGGTATGCCTACTTCTTCCATCGACCACATGTTTGCAAACTAAAAATTGGCATTAGATAAACTGAAATCCCAAACATATACGCTGTTAATTTTCTCCGGACTGTATATCTGCTGGTCAGTGTGGCAAAAGACTCTTTTGCCCACATTGACTGCAGCTACCGAATCTTCTGTATGGATCAGTATTTTTGGGAAAGCGGCGATTTGGCTGGTGCCTCTGTTTTTGTTACAAAGAAACAGAGGTAGCCAGCTGGTTTCTATAAGACAGATGCTGACGTCTCCTTTTCCTTGGTTTGCCTGTGTTGTGATGCTGTGTGCATCTGTGGCATTTCTGTTCACGGTTCGCATTGCTACCGGTAAATATAACACCTATATTTTGTGGGATAACACATTTTTTCTATTCTCGATTTCTGCCGGATTCATCGAAGAGTTTTGCTTTCGCGGAGTCTTGTTTAACAAGCAAGCTGCCGATATAGGAAATATCCCAGCGGCCTTGTTAAATGGCGGCATGTTTATGCTGTTTCACTATCCGCTGTTTGCAAAAAACTGGCTATATCAGCTATTATCCCTGCGAAGCCTGCTACTGTTTGTCATGGGCTTCCTGTTCTCGATGAGTTTCTCCCGATGGAAAAATATCTGGCTGTTGATCGTAGTACATTCCGTATGGAATGTGCTGTCTTATTTTTTTGCGTTGGCGGGATGAGAAATATGACACCAGAAACAAGTGTTTATGAATATGCGCGGGAGGGCTTGCGCCTTTCCCCCAAAAAGCCGGCGCTATGGTTTTATGGCAGAAGCATTTGTTACACACAGCTTTTTGAAAGCATAGACAATGTTGCCAATAATCTGTACCAAATGGGTGTTCGCCCTGGAACTGTTGTAACCATTCATTTGCCAAACTGTCCTCAGGCTGTGATGTCCTTTTATGCAGTGGCAAAATTGGGCGGCATCTGCAATATGGTGCATCCACAGATTCCCTGGAAAAGCTTACAGGAGAATATGCGTTTTTGCGAAAGCGAAGTGCTTATTACAGGAGACCATTTTCCGCAGGCGGATTTGGCAGCCGAATCAACGAAATTAATCTATGTAAATCTATATGACCACATGGGCTTGGGATATAAGTTGGGATATCTCCTAAAAAATCGGAATCGGAAGCCTGCCAAATCAGTTTCCTTTCGGGACTTGGAGCGGCCTTCCCAAAATCCTGCGCAGTTAATCGATCAGAAAAAACTGGCACAGCAATGTGTGGTCTATCTCAATTCCAGTGGAACTTCGGGAACCCCTAAGACGGTGATGCATAGCCATGTGGCTTGTAATAATTGGATAGAAAATGTAACGGGATTTTTTCATGGCAGCGGATGGAAGGACGAGGTCGCGTTGTCCGTGTTCCCATTGTTCCATGGAGCAGGGCTCATTCTGGATCTGCATCGTACGATTTGCGGTGGATCCACTCAAGTGACCATGACAAAATGGAATGCAAAGCAGGCCGTAAAATTCATTCGGAAATACCGGGTAACATTGATGAATGCTGTCCCGTTAGTATATCAGAGTTTGCTAAAGCAGAAAGATTTTTGCCACAAAACTACGAAATATTTTACGCAGTGCTTTGTTGCTGGGGATCATGTGCCATTGGAATTAAAGAAAATCTTTGATGTAAAGGCTGGCCGCCGAACTTTGCACGAAGGATACGGCATGACAGAAATTGTTACGGCCAGCTTTGCTACCTCGCAATACACTGATCGTATCGAGGCATCTGGATATCCATTTCCAAATTGTTTTATTGCAGTAGTCGATTCAGAAGGTAATCTAAAATACTCCGGAGAAGGCGAATTTGTTGTAAGCACAAATACTATGATGCTGGGGTATTTAAAAGAGCCGGAAGCTACAAAAGAAGCACTATTTGAGTGCGATCATAAACAATGGTTTCGGACCGGAGATTATGGAGTCATTGACGAAGATGGGTATCTGTATTTTCTTGACCGTATCAAAAATGTGATTATCCGCAATGGTTATAACATTTATCCGGGAGAAATTGAGGATGTGATCCGGCGGCTGGATAGCATTCAGGATGTATCTGTTATTGGCCGAAAGCAGAATGATATCAACGGCGAGAAAATCTGTGCGTTTGTAGAACTGAATGTTGGTGAACATACAGAGAACATTGAAGAACAGATCCTATCCATATGCAAAGAGTATCTCCCAACCTATTCGTTGCCCCATCAGATTTTTGTGTTAGATAAATTGCCACGCAACCGTATGAACAAGATAAATCGAGTCGAATTAGAGGCATACCTATGAACATCCCCAAAAGAATCACCACCAGAGAACGGGTTTGGGAACTCGATGCCATGCGTGGTTTGCTGATACTGTGTGTTTTAGTAATTCATTTGTATTATACTGTGGATGCATTTTGTGTGAACGGATATTACAACATTGATTCCTACGCATATGTTAATACTACAGACCCGCTGCATTTCTGGTTTGACTGGGTGTTTATGGTAAATTAGAAATACAGTAAAAGGGCTCGAAAAGTGCATAACCTGA
>ERZ1032001.101-NODE-101-length-13074-cov-7.988478_pt1 | contig 13074 bp, 9 predicted proteins | sample MGYA00517102_ERZ1032001 | MGnify/ENA primary metagenome ERZ1032001 (study PRJEB33719, sample SAMN04261291) | wastewater metagenome | biome: rural village; feature: human; material: feces | host: Homo sapiens | place: El Salvador | collected 2013-01-07 ... | reverse complement strand
TTCCCCCCGGGGGAAGCCTTGGCGCTCCCGCGCCACAGTACAATAAATTACATTTTCCATGCATACAAAACCCCCGGTCGGTTGACCGGGGGTTTCCTTATGCTTTTTACTTAACGGTGGAAGTGGAACGCAGGGTGACGTCGTGGGCGCCGCCTTCGACGATGGAGACGGAGGACACCAGAGTCAGCTTGGCATCGCGCTGCAGGTCGGGGATATTGGTGACACCGACGTTGCACATGGTGGACTTGACCTTGTACAGGGAAGCCTCCACGTTGTCATGCAGGGGACCTGCGTAGGTGACGTAGGAGTCAACACCTTCCTCGAAGCTCAGCTTGGTGGAGCCGCCCAGGTCGTAGCGCTGCCAGTTACGGGCACGGTTGGAGCCTTCGCCCCAGTACTCCTTCATGTAAGCGCCGTTGACCATGACCTTGTTGGTGGGGGACTCGTCGAAGCGGGCGAAGTAGCGGCCCAGCATCATGAAGTCAGCGCCCATAGCCAGAGCCAGGGTCATGTGGTAGTCGTGGACGATACCGCCGTCAGAGCAGATGGGCACATAGATGCCGGTCTCCTGGAAGTATTCGTCACGGGCTGCTGCCACATCGATGACAGCGGTAGCCTGACCGCGGCCGATGCCCTTGGTTTCTCGGGTGATGCAGATGGAGCCGCCGCCGATGCCGACCTTGACGAAGTCAGCGCCAGCCTCAGCCAGGAAGCGGAAGCCGTCCTTGTCAACCACGTTGCCGGCACCGATCTTCACGGTGTCGCCGTAGTTTTCCCGGACCCACTTAATGGTGTTGGCCTGCCAGCAGGTGTAGCCCTCGGAGGAGTCGATAACCAGAACGTCAACACCGGCCTCCAGCAGAGCGGGGATACGCTTTGCGTAGTCGCGGGTATTGATACCGGCGCCAACCAGATAGCGCTTCTTGTCGTCCAGCAGTTCCAGGGGGTTTTCCTTGTGGGAAGCGTAGTCCTTGCGGAAGACGAAGTACATCAGCTTGTCCTCTGCGTCCACAATGGGCAGGGAGTTGAGCTTGTTGTCCCAGATGATGTTGTTGGCTTCCTTCAGCGTGGTCTCAGCGGGAGCAGTGACCAGCTTGGCCCGGGGGGTCATGAAGGTGCAGACCTTATCGGAGGGGTTCATGCGGGAAACGCGGTAGTCGCGGCTGGTGACGATGCCCAGCAGCTTACCGTGAGCGGTGCCGTCGTCGGTGATGGCCACGGTGGAGAAGCCGTTCTTTGCCTTCAGAGCCAGAACGTCAGCCAGAGTGGCATCGGGAGTCAGGTTGGAAGCAGAGGTAACAAAGCCGGCCTTGTAGCCCTTGACCTTGGCAACCATGGCAGCCTGGTCCTCGATGGACTGGGAACCGTAGATGAAGCTGATGCCGCCTTCCTTAGCCAGAGCAATGGCCAGGGAGTCATTGGAAACAGACTGCATAACGGCAGAAGTCAGAGGAATATTCAGAGAAATAGCGGGTTCTTCCACGCCCTTGCGGTACTTGACGAGGGGGGTCTTCAGGCTGACGCGGTCAGGAATGCACTCCTCAGAGGTATAGCCGGGGACGAGCAGATACTCACTGAAAGTGTGGCTGGGTTCCGGATAATAGTAGGCCATTGGTGTTTCCTCCTGTAAATTTTTATGTGAATTTTAGTTTTTCTGAGTTATCTTGCCCCCGCATTTATGAGGGGGGTGCCCCGAAGGGGCGGGGGGAGCCTATTGGGGCTTTCTTTTTATTCGTACTTCCTCCGTCTCCGCTTTGCGCAGACACCTCCCTCAGAGAGGGAGGCAAGTAGGATTCTTTTACAAAGTCTTTCCGTCGCCGGAGTCCAGGATTTCTTTGACTTCCTTGCCGGAGTGGGACAGATTTTTGAAGTTGCCCATGACCTCGCCCACAGGGTCCATGACGGCGAAGGTATTGGGATAGCTGCGGCAGATATTGGCAACAGCAGCTGCCTGGGTCTTGTTTACCACGCAGATGAGCATATTGGTCTCCTTGCCGGAATACATGCCCTTCGCGGGAACCAGGGTGGTAGAGTGGTGGGTCTTCTGAATGATCTCCTGAGAAATCTCATTGGGGAAGTCGGTAATGATCTCAAAGCAGATGGCTTCCCGGCCGGACTTCATCAGACGGTCGCCAACGGTGGAGGACATGAAGCTGTACAGGATGCACAGGATCACAGGCTCCATCTGATAGCCATAGACGAAATAGCTGGCGATGGCAATGAAAACATTCATGGTAAAGCTGAAGCCCAGAACGCTCTTGGCAGGATTTCGCTTATGGACGATGGCGGAAATGAAATCCGTACCGCCGCTATAGGCGCTGGCCTTCATCAGAATGGAGAAGACGTAACCCTGAATGATGCCGGCCACCAGAGGTCCCAGAATTTTGGAGGTGCCGTTATCTGTGGTATAATAGAAGGCACTGATGTCCAATCGGTCCAGAAGAATCAGTCCTACCGAAAACATCACCACATACACCATGGAACGCATGGCCACGGGCTTGCTGACCTCGATATAGCACCAGATGGCAAGGGGCACATTGATCAGCAGGCTCAGATAGCCCACGCTGATGCCGGTAATGTGCTGGACCATGGTGCAGATGCCGTTAAGTCCCGAGGGGGCGAACTGGTTTGGGAAGACGAAAAGCTCATAATTCACCGAGGCGATCAGTGCCACGGCAGCGATGACCAGATACGTCCAAATCTTTTTCGCAGTACGCATATGATGCCGCTCCTATGCCGAAAAATATGGAATTTACCGCATTATAAGTGGTTTCTTAATCATAAATTGTAGCATAGCTTTTTCATAGGGTCAAGGCGCAAAGTGACGAAAATTAAGATTACTTTGCTGACAGTTTCCATAAAGTTGGATAGGTGTCCGTGTGAGGCATATAGTTGTCCCTGTATAATATATCATGGCGCGCAGCGCCAAAGGCTTCCCCCGGGGGGAAGCTGGATGCCCGAAGGGCAGACTGATGAGGAATGCGGGCGGTAATGTTGCGATTTGCACAATGTTCCAGACCTGCTCACATGTCGCAACTGCACGCCACCCCTCATCCGTCACGGCTTGCGCCGTGCCACCTTCCCCCCGGGGGAAGGCTTTTTTTCCTTCTTTCGGAGAATAAAAAATATGCCCATTTCCACTTCTTAATTTTCCTGGAAATTCGTCATATTCCTATTGGAATATCGCCAAAAAACCCTTGTGCTTTCTAGTAAAATGTGATAAAATTTAGGGTGAAAAATTATGCCCAGAACCCTGTGGATCACCTGCATTTTTGGGCTTTAAGAGACAGGAGAAAGGAGCCGAAACGCATGTATTCATCTGCCTACGTCTGGGCTAAGGTCCTGAGCCATATGGAGGAGCGGCTGGGTGCCGTCACCGTGTCCGCATGGTTCGACGATGCCGAGGTGGTGGAGCTCAACGAACACAACCTCATCCTCTATTCCCCTTCCGACTTCCGCCGGGAGATCATCCGCCGCCGGTGTACAGATTACATCCACGACGCCCTGAAAGAAATTTTCAATTCCGATGCCAGACTGCTGGTCTTCGGTGATGAAGAGCTGAACGCCAGAAAGTCTAAGGGTAAGTCCCCCACCTCCATGGACTTTAACCCCCAGTTCACCTTTGACAATTTCGTGGTGGGTCCCTCCAACCGCTTCGCCCACTCCGCCGCCATTGCCGTTTCCAAAACTCCAGGCCAGGTCTATAATCCCCTGTTCATCTACGGCCCCCCCGGCGTTGGCAAGACCCACCTGCTGTACGCCATCGCCAACGGCATCCGCAAGGACAATCCCGATGCCAACATCGTCTATATCAAGGGCGACCAGTTCACCAACGAACTGATCGACGCCATCAAAAACGGTAAGAATATCGAATTTCGCTCCAAGTACCGGGAAGCCGACCTGTTCCTGGTGGATGATATCCAGTTCATCGCCGGCAAGGAATCCACCCAGGAGGAATTTTTCCATACCTTCAATAAGCTCTACGAAGAGCACAAGCAGATCGTCCTCACCAGCGACCGGAAGCCCGACGATATGCTGACCCTGGAAGAGCGTCTGCGCAGCCGTTTCCTCTGGGGCCTCATTGCCGACATCAATCCCCCGGACTACGAGACCCGCATGGCCATCATCAAGAACAAGGCCCGTCAGCTGGGTCTGGATCTGACGGATGATGTGTGCAATTACGTTGCCATCAACATCACCAACAATGTCCGGCAGATCGAAGGCACTGTGAAAAAGATCCTGGCCTACCGGGACCTGAATAACATGCCCCTGGACCTGCCCAACATCTCCCGGGCCATCGACGACATGTTCAAGTCCGAAGGCAACGCCCTGCCCACCCCCAGCCTCATCATCAGCCAGGTCTGCAAGTTCTACAATGTGGACGAAGTGGTTCTGAGAGGCACCCAGAAAAACAAAGGCACCGCCGAAGCCCGGCAGGTTGCCATGTACCTCATCCGCAAGCTCACCAATCTCAGCCTGCCGGATATCGGCAAGGAATTTGCCCGTGACCACTCCACCGTCCTGTACGCCATCCGCAAGGTGGAAGTCTCCCTGAAAAACGGCGACAGCAACATGCAGAATAATGTCCGGGATATTACCGCCAATATCAATTCCTGCTTATAAAGCCTTCCCCCGGGGGGAAGGTGGCACGGCGCAAGCCGTGACGGATGAGGGATGGCGTGCAGTTCCGACATATTAGCAAGCCTGGAACATTGTGCAAATCGTAACATTACCGCCCGCACTCCTCATCAGTCTCGCTGCGCTCGACAGCTTCCCCCCGGGGGAAGCCTTGGGCGCTCCCGCGCCAGTGCACGCAAAATTTTATCCACAGGGGCTGTGGAATGTGGAGAGACAGGCTGTGGAAAAATTGGGAGCAAAAATTTCTTCCACAGTGCCTGTTGAAAACTTCTACTTTTCCACATTGGGCCTGTGGAAAAAAAGCTGTTGAAACTCTAGACAAAAAGGGACTTATCCACATAAGTTTGTACTATTACTGTTATTACTACCTAAACTTATTTATAGAGATATATCTTTAAAATCTTAATCAAGAAAGGAACCTGACGATGCGTTTTACCTGTGAAAAAAGCATGCTGGTTACCGGCCTGAATATTGCGGGCCGGGCCGTGGCTCAGAAGAGCAGCCTTTCCGTTATTGAGGGCATCCTCTGCAAGGCCGGTCTGGGGTTAAGCCTCACCGGTTATAATATGGAGACTGCCATCACCTTTGATATCGAAGCCGAGGTCACCGATCCCGGCCAGTGCATCCTGCCGGCCAAGCTGTTCGGCGATATCGTCCGCCGTCTGCCGGAAGGTCCCGTCACCGTGGTGGTGGACGACAGCTTCAAGGTCTCCATCCGGGCAGGCTATGCCTCCTTCACCATTTCTGCCGAATCCGCCGAGGATTACCCCGAGCTGCCCGATGTCAACTCCGGCCGTCCCATCCGTATCCCTCAGAACAAGCTGAAGGAGCTGATCTCCGGCACCATTTTTGCCGTGTCCGAAAATCAGGGCCGTCCCATCCACACCGGCGTGAAGTTCGAGGTCACCAACGATTCCATTACCACCATCGCTGTGGACGGCTTCCGCCTTGCCCGCCGTACCTGGCATCCGGAAGAAAACACCCAGCGGGAGCTGAGCTTTGTGGTTCCCGCCGCGGGATTGAAGGAAGTGGAAAAAATCGTCACCGACTGCGACGATATGGCATCCTTCACTCTGGGCACCAAGCACATCCTGTTCCAGATCGGCACCGCGACTCTGGTGTGCCGCCTGCTGGACGGTGAATTTTTGGATTGGAGAAGAGTGGTCCCCACCAACTGCCCCATCAAGCTGGTGGCCCATGTTTCCGATCTGGCATCCAGCGTGGAACGCGTTGGCCTCATCGTTTCCGAAAAGTACAAGAGCCCCGTCCGCTGTGTCTTCAGCCACAACGAAGTGCTGATGCGGACCTCCACCACCATCGGCGCCGCCGAGGACAAGTGCTCCCTGGCCGGTGACGGCAAGGAGCTGGAAATCGGCTTCAATGTCCGCTATCTTGCCGATGCCCTGAAGGCCATCCCCTCTGAGGAGGTCACCCTGGAACTGACCAACGGCCTGAGCCCCATTGTCCTGACCCCTGTAGACGAAAAATTCGATTTCGCCTACATGGTCCTGCCCGTCAGAATTAAGAACGGTTGATAAGAGAGCCTTGCCTCCCTCTTTGAGGGAGGTGGCCCGGCGAAGCCGGGACGGAGGGAGTGTACTTCCATAGATGGGGCACTCCCCCAGTCACGCTGATCGCGTGACAGCCCCCTCAGAGAGGGGGCCAAGGCAGAGTTATACAATATGAGGTAATAGCTATGAAAGTTGTTGTCAAAAAGAAGGACAATTCCATTCCCGTATCCATCAGCACCGAGTACATCAAGCTGCAGGATGCCATGAAATTTGCCAACATCGTCTATTCCGGCGGTGAGGCAAAGGCCCTGATTCAGGAGGGCCAGGTCAAAGTCAACGGTGAAGTTTGCACCATGCGGGGCAAGAAGCTGAGAAACGGCGACAAGTTTGAGTTTATGGATCAGGTGTACCTGATCTCCTATCATTCATGAATTTAGAAACATTGCAGCTGCGGTCCTTCCGCAATTATGCCGAAGCGGAGATCGAATTTGACCCCGGCGTGAACCTCATTGTGGGTGACAACGCCCAGGGCAAAACCAATCTGCTGGAGGCCATCGCCTATTTGGGCAGCGGAAAGAGCTTCCGGGCCCAGAAAACTTCGGAAATGGTCCGTTTTGGGGCGGATTTCGGGGAAATTCAGGGTCAGGTTTTCGCCCAGGAGCGGGAGCAGAGTTTGCGTTATCTCCTGTTCTCCGGCTCCCGGCCCCGGCAGATCTGGCGCAACGGCGTCAGGAAAAAGTCCGCTTCGGAGCTTTCCGGCGTGCTGCCGACGGTGCTGTTCTGCCCGGAGGACCTGATGATCCTGAAAATGGGCTCCTCCCAGCGGCGGCGGTTTGGTGATCTGGCGTTATGCGGGCTGAGGCCCAATTATGATGCCGCTCTGACGGAGTATCATCGGATTTTGGACCAGAAAAGCCGGATTTTAAAGGACCGTTTTGAAAATCCCGCCATTGCCGCCATTCTGCCGGAATATAACCTCCGGCTGTGCCAGGTTGGCGCTCTGCTGATCTCCTACCGGGCCCGGTTTTATGAGGGTCTGGGAAAAAGCGCGGCAAAATTCCACAGCCAGTTTTCCGGAGGTGTGGAAAACTTTTCTCTGCAATACAAGACGGTCTCCACCGTCTCCGATCCCTTCGCACCGGTGGCGAAGCTGACGGAGGATCTGCTGGACCATCTGCAGCGCCATGAACGGGCGGAGCTGGAAACGGCCCAGTGCTTAACCGGCCCCCACAAGGATGATTTCACTGTGGCCTTAAACGGCGTCGATCTGAAATCCTACGGCTCCCAGGGCCAGACCCGCACCAGCGCCATCAGCTTAAAGCTGGCCCAGCGGGAGCTCATGGCAAGGGAATGGGGCGAAGAGCCGGTGCTGCTGTTAGATGACGTTCTTTCCGAGCTGGACCCCGGCCGCCAGGACTTCGTCCTGAACCAGATCGTATCCGGTCAGGTCTTCATCACCTGCTGCGAACCGGGAAGGTTTACCAAGCTGGGAAAGACGATTGAAATCAAACAAGGCACTATAATCTAAGCCTTGGCCCCCTCTGAGAGGGGGCTGGCACCGCCGGAAGGCGGTGACTGGGGGAGTGTACTATCTAAAGATAGAATTCCTCTGCCACAGCCTTACCCGTGCCACCTCCCAAACGGAGGCAGGAAAGTGAGAAAGCTATGAAGTATGACCACAAAAATGTGGAAAATGCCAGAAAACTCCGTAAGGAAATGACCCCTTGGGAAAGAAAACTGTGGTACTGTTTCCTGAAAACATATCCTGTCCGTTTTCAGCGGCAGAAGACAATAGAAAACTATATAGTAGATTTCTACTGTGCAAAAGCCGGATTGATTCTGGAATTGGATGGCGGTGGTCATTACAATCCGGAGGCTGAAGAAAAGGACAGAATCAGAACGGAGAAGCTGGAACAGAATGGGTTAAAAGTAATTCGATTCTGTAATCTGGATATAGATAAGAATTTTTACGGTGTATGCACTGTAATAGATGAAGAAGTAAAACGAAGGACACTCCCCCAGTCACGCTGACCGCGTGACAGCCCCCTCAGAGAGGGGGCCAAGATCTCGCCTCCCTCTTTGAGGGAGGTGGCACGGCGAAGCCGTGACGGAGGGAGTGTACAGGAAAAGAAGCGACACTCCCCCAGTCACGCTGACCGCGTGACAGCCCCCTCAGAGAGGGGGCCAAGGCACACTACGACACAGGAGGACAAACATGTCTGACGAAACGAAAGTAACACAGGAATATGGCGGTTCCCAGATTCAGGTCCTGGAGGGCCTGGAGGCTGTTCGGAAGCGTCCCGGTATGTATATTGGTTCCACCTCTTCCAGTGGTCTGCACCATCTGGTTTATGAGATTGTGGATAACTCCATCGACGAAGCGCTGGCAGGCTACTGCCGTCATATCTCCGTCACCATCAACCCCGGCAATTCCATCACCGTCACCGACGATGGCCGCGGCATCCCCGTGGACATCCAGCCCCAGACCGGCAAGCCCGCTCTGGAGGTTGTTTTCACCGTGCTTCACGCCGGCGGTAAATTCGGCGGCGGCGGCTACAAGGTCTCCGGCGGCCTCCACGGTGTGGGCGCTTCCGTGGTCAACGCCCTGTCCGAGTGGCTTATTGCCAGAGTTCATAAGAACGGCAGCATCTATGAGATGAAGTTTGCCCGACATTCAATTTATAAAACCCGCACGAACATGTGCCTGAATTACTAAACCGGCACCGAAGTCACCTTCCAGCCGGACCCCGAAATGTTTGACAACCTGGTCTATGACTACGAGATTCTCCACGAGAGAATGCGGGAGGAGGCCTTCCTGAACGCAGGCCTTTCCATTACCATCACCGACAACCGCCAGGCTGACGACATTTCCGAGACCATGTGCTATGAGGGCGGTATCCGGGAATTTGCCGTCTGGTGCAACCGCAACAAGACTGCCATCCATAACGACATCATCTATATGCACGGCACCAAGGGCGATGCCTCCGCGGAAATCGCCATCCAGTATAATGACGGCTACAACGAATTTATGCTGAGCTTTGCCAACGATGTCCGCACCCCTGAGGGCGGCATGCACGAGACCGGCTTCAAGACGGCCCTGACCCGTGTGCTGAACGCCTACGGCGTGAAAAACGGCATCATCAAGGGCGATGACAAGGTCTCCGGCGAGGACTGCCGGGAGGGCATCACCGCCATCATCTCCGTCAAGCTCACCGATGCCCAGTTCGAGGGCCAGACCAAGGCCAAGCTGGGCAACGCCTACATCCGTACTCTGGTGGACCAGATCGTCAATGAGCAGCTGAGCGTTTACTTCGAGGAGCATCCTCAGACCGCCAAGGCCATTCTGGAAAAGGCCATGATGGCTAACCGGGCCCGGGAAGCCGCCCGGAAGGCAAGAGAATCCATCCGCCGGAAAACCGGTCTGGAATCCGGCCAGATGCCTGACAAGCTCCAGGACTGCAACGAACGGGACGCTTCCCTGTGCGAAATTTACATCGTCGAGGGTGACTCCGCTGCGGGCTCTGCCATCCAGGGCCGTGACTCCCGGTTCCAGGCAATTCTCGCCATGTGGGGTAAAATGCTGAACGTGGAAAAGGCCCGGGCCGATAAGATCTACGGCAATGACAAGCTGTATCCTCTCATCGTGGCTCTGGGTGCCGGCATCGGTGAGGAGTTCGACATCGAGAAGCTGCGCTACCACAAGGTCATCATCATGTCCGATGCCGACGTGGACGGCGCCCATATCCGCACATTGCTTCTGACCTTCTTCTTCCGCTATATGCGTCCCCTTATCGAAAACGGCTATGTCTACTCCGCCGTTCCCCCGCTGTACAAGCTGACCAGAGGCAAGACTGTCCGGGTTGCCTACTCTGATGAACAGCGTGATGAAATCTCCGCCGAGCTGAGAGGCGACAACCCCAACACCAAGGTCCTCATCAACCGATTCAAGGGTCTGGGCGAAATGGATGCCCACGAACTGTGGGAGACCACCATGGACCCCGAAAAGCGCACCCTGCGCCGCATCACTCTGGAAGATGCCCGCCGTGCCGATGCCATCTTCACCGTCCTCATGGGCGAACAGGTGGAACCCCGAAAGGAATGGATCGAGAAGAACGCCAAGTACGCGGTGAATATTGATATTTAAAAATTATGCACTGGTGCGGCAGCACCGAAAGGCTTCCCCCGGGGGTGGTGCTCCGCGCAGCGAATCCATAATTGTAATGATTGCCGGTGGCAATCATACTATGATTTACTAGCTGTCATGAATCTTTGATTCATGACTGATGAGGAATGCGGGCGGTAATGTTACGATTTCTGCTTTGTATCAGACTTTCTCTTAGTTGAAACTACACGCCACCCCTCATCCGTCACGGCTTGCGCCGTGCCACCTTCCCCCCGGGGGAAGGCATGCGGCATTCGCCGCAACAATCCTTATCGTGGAGGTGCTTTATGGCACATAACCGCAGTTATAAACCGGAGGATATCCTTTTCCCCGACCAGGCGATTACGGAATCGAACCTGGTGGACGAAATGGAGCGCTCCTATATTGAATATGCCATGTCCGTTATCGTCGGACGTGCCCTGCCCGACGTTCGGGACGGCTTGAAGCCGGTCCACCGCCGCATCCTGTACACCATGTACGAAAGCGGCCTGACCTCTGACAAGCCCTTTAAAAAGTCCGCAACCTGCGTCGGTGATGTTCTGGGTAAATACCATCCCCATGGCGACGCATCTGTTTACGATGCCATGGTCAGACTTGCCCAGGATTTCTCCATGCGCTACATGCTGGTGGACGGCCACGGCAACTTCGGCTCCGTGGACGGCGACCCCGCAGCAGCCTACCGTTATACCGAGGCCCGCCTGAGCAAGCTTTCTAACGAAATGCTCCGGGACATCGACAAGGAAACCGTGGATTGGGACCCCAACTTCGACGAAAGCCTGAAAGAGCCCCGGGTCCTGCCCAGCCGCTTCCCCAACCTGCTGGTGAACGGCTCTTCCGGCATCGCCGTCGGTATGGCTACCAACATTCCCCCTCACAATCTGACGGAGGTCATCAACGCCTGTGTCTGCGTGCTGGATGACCCCGAAGCCACCATGATCGACCTGATGGAGCACGTTTCCGGTCCCGACTTCCCCACCGGCGGCGTCATCATGGGCCGCAGCGGTATCCGGGCAGCCTATGCCACCGGCCGCGGCAAGGTGGTGGTCCGTGCCCGTACCGAGTTCGAGGAATTTGGCAAGGACCGGGTAAGAATTATCGTCACCGAGCTTCCCTACCAGGTCAACAAGCGCCAGCTTATCAAGAACATTGCCGAGCAGGTAAAGGACAAGCGCTTAGATGGCGTTTCCGACCTTCGTGACGAGACCGACCGCAACGGTATGCGGATGGTCATCGAGCTGAAAAAGGATGCCAATCCCCAGGTGGTGCTGAATAACCTGTTCAAGCAGACCGCCCTGCAGTCCTCCTTCGGCATCATCATGCTGGCTCTGGTGGATGACCAGAAGCAGCCCAAGATTCTGTCCCTGCGGCAGATCATCGACGAGTATCTGGCTCACCAGAATGAAATCCTGACCCGCCGAACCCAGTACGACCTGCGCAAGGCAAGAGAGCGTGCCCACCTGTTGGAGGGTCTGCTGATTGCCCAGGACAACATCGACGAGGTCATCCACATCATCCGCTCTGCCTATGACGATGCTAAGATTCGGCTGATGGAGCGCTTCAGCCTGGATGATATCCAGGCCCAGGCAATTCTGGATATGCGTCTGAAGGCACTGCAGGGTCTGGACCGGGAGAAGCTGCAGAATGAGTATGACGAGCTCATGGAGCGCATCAACTACTATCTGGAGCTGCTGGCCGATCCTGAGAAGATGAAGGCTGTTCTGCGGGAAGAGCTGATCCAGATCCGGGACAAGTTTGGCGACAAGCGCAAGACCGAGATCCAGGACATCGAGGACGAGATCGACATCGAGGACCTGATCGAGGAGGAGACCTGCGCCTTTACCCTGTCCAACCAGGGCTACATCAAGCGGATGCCCGTGGATACCTACCGTACCCAGTCTCGCGGCGGCCGGGGTGTCAACGCCCAGAACCTGAAGGATGAGGATTATGTAAAGTCCCTGAACATCGCCTCCACCCACGACCATATCCTGTTCTTCACCGATATGGGCCGTGTCCACCACCGCAAGGGTTATCAGATTCCCGAGGCAGGCCGTACCGCCCGTGGTACTGCCATCGTCAACGTGCTGCCTCTGGACCCCGGCGAAGCTGTCACCGCCATGGTCATTACGAGAGAGTTCCATGAGGATGAATTTCTGATGATGTGCACCACCCAGGGCACCGTGAAGCGGATTCCCTTCCTGTCTCTGAAGACCAACCGCAAGGGCGGCATCCGGGCACTGACCCTCAACGAGGGCGACCACCTCATCAACGTCATCCGTACCAACGGAAACGACAATATCCTGCTGGCAACCGCCAAGGGCATGGCCATCTGCTTCAACGAGAACGATGTCCGTCCCATGGGCCGGGATGCTGCCGGTGTTCGCGGTATTACGTTAACCGATGATGACTTCGTGGTGGGTGCCGAGAAGGCCGAGGAGGGCAAGACCCTGCTGACCGTCACCGTCAACGGCTTCGGCAAGCGTACCGAGCTGACCGAGTACCTGCGCACCGGCCCCAACGGCGAGAAGGTGGCACAGAGCCGCGGCGGCAAGGGCCTGAAGAACTACAACATCACGGCAAAGACCGGCAACGTAGCCGGCTGCCGTGTGGTTGCGGATAATGACGATGTTATGTTAATCGAAAACGGCGGTGTCATCATCCGGATCCCCGCCTCCTCCATCAATATCTACAAGCGCGATGTCCAGGGTGTCATCGTCATGCGCATCGAAGAGGGCAACCAGGTGGTTTCCCTGGAGCGTGTGGAAA
>ERZ1032001.98-NODE-98-length-13423-cov-8.407092_pt1 | contig 13423 bp, 9 predicted proteins | sample MGYA00517102_ERZ1032001 | MGnify/ENA primary metagenome ERZ1032001 (study PRJEB33719, sample SAMN04261291) | wastewater metagenome | biome: rural village; feature: human; material: feces | host: Homo sapiens | place: El Salvador | collected 2013-01-07 ... | reverse complement strand
GTGGGCGACGTGAACCTGCGTATGTCCATCTACTACTTCGAGAAGATCAATGCCGCCGGCATCCGCACCCACTTCGTTTCCGCTGACCTGGCTAACACCACCATGGAAGTTCTGCCCGCAAAGGTCTTCGGCAAGGGTCTGGAAGTCATCTGCCGCCGCAAGGCCGTCGGCTCCTTCTTCCGCCGCTATAACCAGTACTGCACCGAGGGCCAGGACCTGCCCTACTACGTAGAGACCACCTTCAAAAACGACGCTCTGGGCGATCCCCTGGTCACCAAGGACGGCCTGGTGGATCTGGGTGTCATGACCGCCGAGCAGTATGAGTCCCTGAAGGCTCAGACCCAGGCTATCACCAAGATCGTTGCTGACGATCTGGCTGAGAAGGGCATGGAGCTGTACGACATCAAGTTTGAGTTCGGCTACGATCCCCAGGGCAACGTCATGCTGATCGACGAGGTTGCTTCCGGCAACATGCGCGTCTACAAGGACGGCAAGTACATCGATCCCATGACCCTGAACGGCCTGTTCTTCGCTTAAGTTTGAAAGCTTTCCAACCTTGGCCCCCTCTTTGAGGGGGCTGGCACGGCGTAAGCCGTGACTGGGGGAGTGTACTCCTTAAGACAGGATACTCCCTCCGTCAAAAATCAAAGATTTTTGCCACCTCCCTCTGAGAGGGAGGCAAGCTGAGGCTTCCGATCCACTATCAAGGAGGATACCTTTTATGGGTGGTTTCTTCGGGGCGATTTCCCGTAAAAACTGCAAATACGACGTTTTCTTCGGCACAGACTACCACTCCCACCTGGGCACCAAGCGGGGCGGTCTGGCCTTTTATGACGAAGTCAAAGGATTTGACCGTCAGATCCATAACATTTCCAACACCCCTTTCCGCACCAAATTTGAAGGTGATCTTGCCACAATGGACGGCACTGCCGGCATCGGCTGCATTTCCGATACGGACCCCCAGCCCCTGCTGGTCCGCAGCCATCTGGGTATGTTCGCCATCGCCAATGTAGGCATCATTAACAACGCGGAAAAGATCGTGGAGGAGACCTTCGCCGCTCCCGGCCATTACTTCATGGCTATGTCCTCCGGCAAGGTCAATGATTCCGAACTGATCGCTGCTCTGATCAACCGCTGCGGCGATCTGGTGGAGGGAATCAAGTACGCACAAAACCTGATTGAGGGCACCTGCACCATCCTGCTGCTGACTGACAGCGGCATTATCGCCGCCCGCGATAAGCTGGGCCGTCTGCCCATTGTCATCGGACAGAATGAAGAAGGCTGCTGCGTATCCATGGAGTCCTTCGCCTGCCAGAAGCTGGGCTACAGCCCTGTTTACAACCTGGGTCCCGGCGAGATCGTGAAGATCACTGCCGACGGCTTTACTCAGCTGGCTGCTCCCGGCGACAAGATGAAAATCTGCGCCTTCCTGTGGAGCTACTATGGCTACCCCAACTCCAACTATGAGGGTGTGAATGTGGAAGTCATGCGCTGCCACAACGGTGAGATCATGGCCCGGGAAGAAGAGAAGCAGGGTATCATGCCCGATGTAGACTACATCGCAGGCGTGCCTGATTCCGGTCTGCCCCACGCCATCGGCTATGCCAACTACTCTCACAAGCCCTTTGCCCGGCCTTTCGTCAAGTATACTCCCACCTGGGCCCGTTCCTTTACCCCCAGCAACCAGGAAATGCGCAACCTCATCGCAGAAATGAAGCAGATCCCCGTCCCCGAGCTCATCGAGGGCAAGAAGCTGCTGCTGGTGGACGACTCCATCGTCCGGGGCACCCAGCTGCGGGAAACGGTGGATTTCCTGTACAAGTCCGGTGCCAAGGAAGTGCATATGCGCTCTGCCTGTCCCCCCATTATGTACAGCTGCAAGTTCCTGAATTTCTCCCGGAGCAATTCCGATATGGAGCTGCTGACCCGCAAGACCATCCAGAATCTGGAGGGCAACGTCGGACAGCAGCATCTGGCGGAATACGCCGATGCCAAGACCGAGCGCGGTCAGTGCCTGCTGAAGTCCATCTGTGAAGAAATGGGCTTTGACTCTCTGGGCTATCAGACTCTGGACGGCCTGCTGGAAGCCATCGGTCTGGACCGGGACAAGGTCTGCACCTACTGCTGGACCGGCGAAGAATAAACATTAGCGTGTCATTGCGAGCCAGTGCGCACACTGGTGTGGCAATCTTCTTCGATTCAGGGGATTGCCGCGTCGCTTCGCGCCTCGCAATGACAGTATAAATAACTTCTGAAAAGGAGCTACATAATCATGGATCACAAGAATTCCTACTCCGCCAGCTATGCGGCTGCAGGCGTGGACATCACCGCCGGCTACCGTGCTGTGGAGCTGATGAAGAAGCATGTTGCCCGCACCCGCAACGAAGGCTGCCTGGATGATGTGGGCGGTTTCGGCGGCTGCTTCGGCCTGCCTGTCGCCGGCATGGAAGAGCCCGTTCTGGTCTCCGGCACCGACGGCTGCGGCACCAAGGTCAAGCTGGCTATCCTGATGGACAAGCACGACACCATCGGCATCGATGCTGTTGCCATGTGCGTCAACGATATCATCTGCGTGGGCGCAAAGCCCCTGTTCTTCCTGGACTACATCGCCTGCGGCAAGAACATTCCTGAGAAGATCGCCCAGATCGTGGGCGGCGTGGCTGAAGGCTGTGTCCAGTCCGGTGCTGCCCTCATTGGCGGCGAAACTGCCGAGCACCCCGGCATGATGCCTGTGGAGGAATATGACCTGGCAGGCTTCGCTGTTGGCATCGTGGACAAGAAGAAGATCCTGGACAACACCAAGATGGAAGCCGGCGACGTTGTTATCGCCCTGCCCTCCACCGGTATCCACTCCAACGGCTTCTCCCTGTGCCGTAAGGTCTTCGACATTGACAACAATAACCCCGAGCTCTACATCCCCAGAGAGTCCCTGGGCGGCAAGACCATCGCAGAAAGCCTGCTGGTTCCCACCAAGATTTACGTCAAGCCCGTTCTGGCTCTGCTGGAAAAGGTCAACGTCAAGGGCATCAGCCACATCACCGGCGGCGGCTTCTACGAGAACATTCCCCGTTCCATCCCCGACGGCCTGTGCGCCAAGATCGACAAGGCTGCCATTAAGGTCCTGCCCATCTTCAACGAGATCGCTGCCTGGGGCAACATCCCCGAGCGCGATATGTTCAACACCTACAACATGGGCGTTGGCATGAGCATCGTGGTTCCCGCTGCCGAAGTGGAAACCGCGCTGGAAATTCTGAAGGCAAATGGCGAGGACGCTTACGTCATCGGCGAGATCATTGCCCATGATACCGAAAAGGTGATCCTGTAATGGCAAAGAGAATTGCTGTTCTGGTCTCCGGCGGCGGCACCAACCTGCAGGCCCTCATCGATGCGCAGCAGCGCGGTGAACTGGGCGGCGGTGAGATCGCAGCCGTCATCTCCACCAAGGCCGGTGCTTACGCACTGGAGCGGGCTGCCAAGGCCGGCATCCCCGGCTTCGTGGTGCCCCGGAAGGAGTATTCTTCCAACCGGGCCTTTACCGTGGCTATGGTGGAGCAGCTGAAGGATCTGTCCATCGATCTGGTGGTACTGGCCGGCTGCATGGTCATCTTCACCGAGGAACTGGTGGAAACCTATCCCAACGCCATTATGAACGTCCATCCCGCCCTGATTCCCTCCTTCTGCGGCGAAGGCTATTACGGCCTCCATGTCCACGAGAAGGCGCTGGAATACGGCGTGAAGCTCTCCGGCGCAACGGTCCATTTCGTCAGCGCCCAGTGCGATGGCGGTCCCATCATTGCCCAGAAGGCAGTAGAAGTCCGTCACGACGATACTCCCGAAGTCCTGCAGAAGCGGATCATGGAGCAGGCTGAGTGGAAGATCCTTCCCGAAGCCGTGGCCCTGTTCTGCCAGGACCGGATCACCGTGGAAGGACGCACTGTCATCATCAAGTAAAATAAGAAACGAATGTCATTGCGAGCCAGTGCGCACACTGGCGTGGCAATCCCCTCCAATTTTCCGGTATGTCCGGGAGATTGCCACGTCGGGCATCGCCCTCCTCGCAATGACAGCTTAACTGGAGGATATACCAATGAACGTCTACGAAACCAAGACCATGGCTGAGCGTCTGGATGGCAACACCTATCCCGGCCGCGGCATCGTGCTGGGCATGACTCCCGACGGCAGGAAGGCCGTCGCCGCCTACTTCATCATGGGCCGCTCCGTCAACTCCCGCAACCGCGTCTTCATCAAGGAGAAGGACGGCATCCGTACCGAGGCTCACGATCCCGCTCTGATGAAGGACCCCCATCTGATCATCTACCATCCCGTCCGGGAACTGGGTAACGGCCTGATCGTCACCAACGGTGACCAGACCGACACCATCTGGGAGTTCGCTGCCCGTGGCGAAAGCTGGGAAGCCGCCCTGCGGACTCGTCAGTTCGAGGACGACGGCCCCAACTGGACCCCCAGAATCTCCGGTATCCAGGCAAACGACGGCTCCTACAAGATGTCCATCCTGAAGGCCGCTGATGCCGAAGGCTCTGCCTGCGCCCGTTTCTTCTGGGAGTACCCCGCCATCGCCGGTCTGGGCCACTTCCTGCACACCTATGTCTGCGACGGCAATCCCGTGATCCCCACCTTCCAGGGTGAGCCCGAGCGGGTCACCATCCCCGCTGACATCGATGCCTTCACCGAGGAGCTGTGGCCCAACCTGAACGAGAACAACAAGATCTCCCTGTTCGTCCGCTACACCGACATCGCTACCCGCGAAGTAGAGCAGCGCATCATCAATAAGCATTGCTAAAAAACCTTGGCCCCCTCTCTGAGGGGGCTGGCACCGAAGGTGACTGGGGGAGTGCCCCACGGCAAGAAGCACACTCCCTCCGTCCCGGCTTACGCCGGTCCACCTCCCTCAGAGAGGGAGGCAAGGACTCTTTTTGAAATAACCTTTGGAGGAATATAGAAAAATGACCAACTTTGAGCTGAAGTATGGCTGCAATCCCAACCAGAAGCCTGCTTCCCTGTATATGCATGACGGCAGCGAGCTGCCCATCACCATTCTGAACGGCCGTCCCGGCTACATCAACTTTATGGATGCCCTGAACTCCTGGCAGCTGGTCAAGGAGTTGAAGGAAGCCACCGGCATGGCCTGCGCTACCTCCTTCAAGCACGTTTCCCCCACCTCCGCCGCTGTTGGCAAGCCCCTGCCCCTGGATCTGAAGAAGGCCTGCTTCGTGGAAGACCTGGAAGGTCTGGACGAGAATCCCCTGGCCTGCGCTTACGTCCGTGCCCGCGGCACTGACCGTCTGTGCTCCTTCGGCGACTGGGTCGCTCTGTCCGATGTCTGCGACGAGATGACCGCAAAGCTCATCGCTCCCGAGGTTTCCGACGGCGTTATCGCCCCCGGCTACACCGAGGAGGCTCTGGCTATTCTGAAGGCAAAGCGCAAGGGTTCCTACAATGTAGTCGCCATCGATCCCAACTACGTTCCCGCCCCTCAGGAGCGCAAGCAGATTTTCGGCATCACCTTCGAGCAGGGCCGCAACAATTTCAAGATCGGCGAGCATCTGCTGGAGAACGTAGTTACCGCTACCAAGGAACTGCCCGAGCAGGCCAAGATCGACCTGATCGTTTCTCTGATCACCCTGAAGTACACCCAGTCCAACTCCGTCTGCTTTGCTTATGACGGTCAGGCCATCGGTGTCGGTGCCGGTCAGCAGAGCCGCGTCCACTGTGTCCGTCTGGCTGGCGGCAAGGCTGACACCTGGTTCCTGCGTCAGCATCCCAAGACTCTGAACCTGCCCTTCCGTCCCGACCTGGGCCGTCCCGGCCGCGACAACGTCATCGACGGCTACATCAACGGCAACGAAGAGGACGTCTGCGCTGAGGGTATCTGGCAGAACTACTTCACCACCCGTCCCGAGCCTCTGACCGCTGAAGAGAAGCGGGCATGGCTGGATTCCCGTGACGCAGTGTCTCTGGGTTCCGACGCCTTCTTCCCCTTCCCCGACTCCGTCAAGCGCGGCGTTGCTTCCGGCGTCAAGTACATCGCTCAGCCCGGCGGCTCCATCCGTGATGATCTGGTCATCGCCGAGTGCGACAAGAACGGCATCGCCATGGCCTTCACCGGCATGCGTCTGTTCCACCACTAAGAAAAAACCTCAGGGGACAGCCCAAAACGGGCTGCCCCCTGTCGGTGCGTTTTTAGAACCCTCAAAAATACGTCATTGCGAGCCAGTGCGCACACTGGCGTGGCAATCTCCCTAAGTTTTCACGCTGTTGAAGGGGATTGCCACGTCGCTTCGCTCCTCGCAATGACAGCACGATATAGGAGGTACTCCCCCATGAAATTACTGGTTGTTGGTGGCGGCGGCCGTGAGCATGCCATCATCAAGAGTCTGAAAAAGAACCCCACCGTTACGGAAATTTTCGCCTGCCCCGGCAACGGCGGCATTGCCGCGGATGCCACCTGCGTGGCCATCGGCGCCACCGATATCGAGAAGATCGTGGCTTTCGCTGTGGAAAATGCCATTGACTACGCCGTTGTGGCTCCCGACGATCCTCTGGTTCTGGGCTGCGTGGACGCGCTGGAAGCCAAGGGCATCCCCTGCTTCGGTCCCCGGGCCTGCGCCGCCATCATCGAGGGCAGCAAGGTCTTCTCCAAGAACCTGATGAAGAAGTACGGCATCCCCACCGCCGAATACGAGGTCTTCGAGGACATGGCCGCTGCCCTTGCTTACCTGGAGACTGCTCCCATCCCCACCGTCATCAAGGCCGACGGTCTGGCACTGGGCAAGGGCGTTATCATCGCCCAGACCCGGGAAGAAGCCAAGCAGGCGGTCCGTGACATGATGGAAGGCGGCATCTTCGGTAAGTCCGGCTCCCGTGTGGTCATCGAGGAATTTCTCACCGGCCCCGAAGTCTCCGTCCTGGCCTTCACTGACGGCAAGACCGTCAAGCCCATGGTGTCTTCCATGGACCACAAGCGCATCGGTGACAATGACACCGGCCTGAACACCGGCGGCATGGGCACCGTGGCTCCCAACCCCTACTACACCGCCGACATTGCCGACGAGTGCATGAAGACCATCTTCCTGCCCACCATCGCCGCCATGAACGCAGAAAACCGCACCTTCAAGGGCTGCCTGTACTTCGGCCTGATGCTGACCCCCAAGGGTCCCAAGGTCATTGAGTACAACTGCCGCTTCGGCGATCCCGAGACTCAGGTCGTTCTGCCCCTGCTGGAAAGCGACCTGCTGACTGTCATGCAGGCTACCACCAACGGCACTCTGGCAGAAACTGAGGTCAAGTTTGCCGACAAGCACGCCTGTTGCGTCATCCTCGCCTCTAACGGTTACCCCACCAGCTACAAGAAGGGCTTTGAGATAACCTTTACTCCCGAAGCACTGGCTGCTACCTACGTTGCAGGCGGCGCCCTGAAGGATGGCAAGCTGGTCACCTCCGGCGGCCGCGTTGCCGGCACCACCGCCATCGCTTCCTCTCTGGAAGAGGCAATCAAGGAAGCCTACCGCCTGTCCGACGGTGTCAAGTTTGAAGGCGCTTACAGAAGAAGCGACATCGGCCAGCGGGCCCTGCAGGCTCTGAAGTAAAAAACAACCTGTCATTGCGAACAAGTGCGCACACTGGTGTGGCAATCCCCTTCATTTCCAGAATATTTTGGAGATTGCCACGTCGGGCTATGCCCTCCTCGCAATGACATAACGAATAAAACTAGGAGGAAACTACCCCATGGTTTATCGCGTATATGTTGAAAAGAAACTGGGTCAGACCCACGAGGCAGACAGCCTGCTGCGGGAAATCAAGGACTTCCTGCAGATCGACAGCCTCACTGCTGTCCGTGTCCTGAACCGCTACGATGCAGAAAACATTGAAGAAGGCCTGTTCTCCTATGCCGTGAACACTGTCTTCTCCGAGCCTCAGGTTGACAACGTCAGCTACGAGATCCCCACCGGTGATGTGGTCTTCGCTGTGGAGCCCCTGCCCGGTCAGTATGACCAGCGGGCTGACTCTGCTGCCCAGTGCATCCAGATCATCTCCCAGGGCAACCGTCCCACCATCCACACCGCCAAGGTTTACGTTCTCTCCGGCAGCCTGACGGAAGCTGAGATCGCCGCCATCAAGAAGCACGTCATCAACGCTGTGGAAAGCCGGGAAGCTTCTCTGGAACTGCCCGAGACTCTGGCTGTGGAATACGCCATTCCCGAGACCGTTGCCACCATTGACGGCTTCATCTCCCTGGACGATGCCGGTCTGTCTGCCCTGCTGGACAGCCTGGGTCTGGCTATGGACCTGGACGATCTGAAGTTCCTGCAGGCCTACTTCCGGGACACCGAGCACCGTGACCCCACCATCACCGAAATCCGCGTCGTCGATACCTACTGGTCCGACCACTGCCGTCACACCACCTTCTCCACCCACCTGGACAACATCCGCATCGAGGATGCCGAGATTCAGGCTGCTTACGAGGCTTACCTGGCTGCCCGTATCGAGGTTTACGGCGAAGAGAAGGCCGCTGCCCGGCCCCAGACCCTGATGGACATTGCCACCATCGCCACCAAGTGCCTGAAGAAGCGTGGCCTGCTGCCTGAGCTGGACGAGTCCGAGGAAATCAACGCCTGCTCCATCCATGTCACTGCCACCGTCAACGGCGAGGAGCAGGACTGGCTGCTGATGTTCAAGAACGAAACCCACAACCATCCCACCGAAATCGAGCCCTTCGGCGGTGCCGCTACCTGTATCGGCGGCTGCATCCGTGACCCCCTGTCCGGCCGTGCCTATGTCCATCAGGCTATGCGCGTCACCGGTGCCGGCGATCCCCGGAAGGCTCTGAATGAAACTCTGGCCGGCAAGCTGCCCCAGAGAAAGCTGTGCCAGACTGCTGCCGCCGGCTACTCCTCCTACGGCAACCAGATCGGCCTGGCTACCGGCCATGTTGCCGAGCTGTATCACGAGGGCTTCATCGCCAAGCGTCTGGAGTGCGGCGCTGTTGTGGCTGCTGCTCCCGCTTACAATGTCCGCCGGGAGCGTCCCGCTGCCGGTGATGTGGTCATCCTGCTGGGCGGCCGTACCGGCCGTGACGGCATCGGCGGTGCCACCGGCTCCTCCAAGAGCCACAACCTGAAGTCCCTGACCACCATGGCTTCCGAAGTCCAGAAGGGCAACGCGCCCGAGGAGCGCAAGATCCAGCGTCTGTTCCGCAACAGCCAGGTCACCCGCCTCATCAAGCGCTGCAACGACTTCGGCGCAGGCGGTGTCTCCGTTGCCATCGGCGAGCTGGCTGACGGCCTGCGGATCGATCTGGACGCTGTCCGCAAGAAGTACGACGGTCTGGACGGCACCGAGCTGGCCATCTCCGAATCCCAGGAGCGTATGGCGGTTGTGGTGGAAGCCAAGGATGCCGACGCTTTCATCGCCTTCGCCGAGGAGGAAAATCTGGAAGCCTACCGTGTGGCCGTGGTCACCGAGGAGGCCCGGATGGTCATGAGCTGGAAGGGCCGCGAGATCGCCAACCTGAGCCGTGACTTCCTGAACACCAACGGTGCCGTGAAGCACACTGCCGTTTCCGTTGCCGAGGGCAAGGATGCTCTGGCTCCCGTTACCACCGGCGATCTGCGCAGCATCGCTTCCAACCTGAAGTTCGCTTCCCAGCGTGGTCTGGTGGAGCGCTTCGACGCCACCATCGGCGCAGGCTCCGTCCTGATGCCCTTCGGCGGCAAGAATCAGTCTACCCCCACCCAGGCCATGGCCGCCAAGCTGCCTGTCCTGCCCGGTCAGGAGACCGATCAGGCAAGCCTCTTCGGCTGGGGCTGTGATCCCGATCTGCTGTCTGCCAACCCCTACGTGGGTGCCAAGGCCAGCATCATCTCCTCCATCGCCAAGATCGTGGCTGCCGGTGCTGACTACAAGAAGGTCTACCTGACTCTGCAGGAGTTCTTCGAAAAGCTGAGAAACGAGCCTGAGCGCTGGGGCAAGCCCTTCCAGGCACTGCTGGGTGCGCTGGAGGCCCAGCTGGGCCTGAACGCCGCTGCCATCGGCGGCAAGGACTCCATGTCCGGCACCTTCCTGGACAAGGACGTTCCCCCCACCCTGATTTCCTTCGCCATCGCTCCCGTAATGGCCAGCGAGGTCATCTCCAACGAGTTCAAGGAAGCCGGTCATCCCGTCTACCGTTTCGGCGGCTGCAGCCTGTCTGATTACGAGGGCTGGAAGCAGAACTGGGAAGCCTACCACGCTCTGTGTCAGGCCGGTTTGGTGAAGGCTGCCTGGGCTGTGGACGGCGGCGGCATCGCCGAGGCTGTCATGAAGATGTCCTTCGGCAACTCCATCGGCTTCAAGGCCAACCCCGAGGCTGCCCTGCAGTACGGCGCCGCCTACGGTGAGATCATCGCAGAGCTTTCTCAGGAGATCGAGGGCGCTGAGCTCATCGGCTGGACCACCGCTGAGCAGACCATCACCTATGGCTCCGAGACCGTTTCCATCTCCGAGCTGTACGACCTGAACACCGCTGTTCTGGAAAAGGTCTACCCCACAAAAACCAAGGAAACCGACAAGGCTATCCCTGCTTTCAGCACCACCGGCACCGTTTCCCTGGCTCCCGCTGTGAAGGCTGCCAAGCCCAAGGTCCTGATCCCCGTCTTCCCCGGCACCAACTGTGAGTACGACTCCGCCCGTGCCGTTATGAACGCCGGCGGCGAGGCTGACATCGTGGTCATCCGCAACCTGACCGCTGAGGATGTGGCCCGCAGTGTCGAAACCGTAGCTGCCAAGATCGCAGACAGCCAGATGATCTTCATCCCCGGCGGTTTCTCCGGCGGCGACGAGCCCGACGGCTCCGCCAAGTTCATCACCGCCTTCTTCCGCAACCCTGCCATCAAGGAGCAAGTCACCCGTCTGCTGAATGACCGTGACGGTCTGATGTGCGGTATCTGCAACGGCTTCCAGGCACTGATCAAGCTGGGTCTGGTGCCCTACGGCGAGATCCGTGACACCGACGCAAGCTGCCCCACCCTGACCTTCAACACCATCGCCCGCCACCAGAGCCGCATCGTCCGGACCCGGATCGCTTCCAACAAGAGCCCCTGGCTGAGCCTGATGAACGTTGGCGACATCGTCAATGTCCCCATCTCCCACGGCGAAGGCAAGTTCCTGGCAAGCGAGGCGCTGGCACTGCAGCTGGCAGCCAACGGTCAGATCGCTACCCAGTACGTCGATCTGGAAGGCAATCCCACCATGGATACCGCCTTCAATCCCAACGGCTCCCTGTTCGCTATCGAGGGCATCACTTCTCCCGATGGCCGCGTCTTCGGTAAGATGGGCCACAGCGAGCGTATCGGCAATGGCCTGTACAAGAACGTCCCCGGTGAATACGACAACCAGATGTTCAAGGCCGCTGTCAAGTACTTCAAATAATCCCACCTCCCATTGAAAAAACGTCGGATGGCAAAACCATCCGACGTTTTTTATGCATATACAAACGAATATCCATCGAAGACAAAATTCCTTTTTTGTCTTCATGCCACAAACACATGCCATCACAGTAGAAACAGACAAATATGAAGCGGGAAATGCACAGGGATTGCATGAGGAAAAATATGAATAAATATTGACCAAAACGGCAAAGAAATGGTATAATGTTAATAAGTTTGTGCCCTTTGTCCCTTTCCATGGCACTATGCACGACAAAATATCAGAAAAGGAGAACTCTCATGTCCAAGACCCCTGAAAAGAAGCAGGGCAGCTGGCTGACCCGTTGCCTCAACGGCATCGAGCGCGTCGGCAATGCGCTGCCCCATCCCGTTACCCTGTTTGCCATTTTCGCACTGGCAGTCGTCGCTATCTCTGCAGTCTGCGCCGCTCTCGGCGTATCCGCTACCGGCAATCTGGTTTCCGGCGGCGAACTGAAGGAGACCACCGTTACCGCAGTCAGCCTGCTGACCAAGGAAGGCCTGGCCTACATGTTCACCAGCGCTGTCAACAACTTCACCACCTATGCACCTCTGGGCATGGTCCTGGTGGCTATGCTGGGCGTCGGTGTTGCCGAGAAGTCCGGCATGATCGATACCCTGCTGAAAAACGTTGTTAAATCCACCCCCAAGAAGCTGCTGACCCCCATGATCGTCTTCCTGGGCGTTATGTCCAACATCGCTTCCGACGCCGGCTACGTCATCCTGATCCCCCTGGGCGCTATGATGTTCCATGCCTGCGGCCGTCATCCCATCGCCGGTCTGGCTGCTGCCTTCGCCGGTGTTTCCGGCGGCTTCTCCGCTAACCTGCTGGTTGGTACTCTGGACCCCCTGCTGGGCGGTATCACTCAGGCTGCTGTTGACATTCTGGACCCCGCTTACGAAGTCCAGATCATGGGCAACTACATCTTCATGTGTGCCTCCACCTTCCTGATCACCATTCTGGGCACCATCATCACCGACAAGGTCGTCGAGCCCCGTCTGGGCAAGTACGAGGGCACTGTTGAGGGTGAAGGCGACCACACCCTGACCACCGTCACCGACATTCAGAAGAAGGGCCTGCGCAATGCCGGCATCGCTGCTCTGGTCTTCGTCGGCATCATCGTGGCCATGTGCATCCCCGCCGATTCCTTCTTCCGTAACGACAAGGGTGAGCTGCTGGGCTCCACCCCCCTGATCAACAGCCTGATCGTCCTGATCGCCATGCTGTTCTTCATCCCCGCTGTGGCTTACGGCAAGACCGTCGGCAAGTTCAAGTCTGACAAGGACATCGCAGGCGCTATGTCCGCTTCCATGGCTGACATGGGCTCCTTCCTGGCTCTGGCCTTCGTTTCCGCCCAGTTCATCAACTACTTCTCCTACACCAAGCTGGGCACCATCATCGCCCTGTCCGGTGCTGCTGCTCTGAAGTCCGCCAACATCGGACTGATCCCCCTGATGGTGATCTTCGTTCTGTTCTCCGCATTCATGAACCTGTTCATGGGCTCCGCTTCCGCAAAGTGGAACATCCTGGCACCTGTCTTCGTGCCCATGTTCATGCTGCTGGGCTACAGCCCCGAGCTGTGCCAGCTGGCCTACCGTGTAGGCGACAGCTGCACCAACATCATCACTCCCCTGATGACCTACTACGCTGTCATCATCATCTTCGCTCAGAAGTATGACAAGAAGGCCGGCATCGGCACCATCACCGCCACCATGCTGCCCTACTCCGTCTGCTTCCTGATCTGCTGGACCATCATGCTGATCATCTGGCTGAGCATCGGCCTGCCCATCGGCATCAACACCCCCCTGTTCTACCCCGCTTAATTTCCAAAAAGAAACGCGCTGGACCGTTGGTCCAGCGCGTTTCAGACTGTCAAAAAAGCCTCGCAGAGTTCGCCGCGCATGCGGCGAATAAATTCAAACCGTTTTTGGCCGAGGCGTGTACGTGGACAAAAACACTT
>ERZ1032001.94-NODE-94-length-13625-cov-7.178335_pt1 | contig 13625 bp, 10 predicted proteins | sample MGYA00517102_ERZ1032001 | MGnify/ENA primary metagenome ERZ1032001 (study PRJEB33719, sample SAMN04261291) | wastewater metagenome | biome: rural village; feature: human; material: feces | host: Homo sapiens | place: El Salvador | collected 2013-01-07 ... | reverse complement strand
CTTGAAGGCGGGTACACGGGTAGCGGGGATTTCCACAGCCTCCTTGGTATGGGGGTTGCGGCCCACGCGGGCTTCCCGGTCCTTGACTTCAAAGGTGCCAAAGCCGCTGAGCTGAACCTTTTCGCCTCTGGAAAGTGCCTCCGTGATGGCATCGATGGCGGCGTTCAGCATACGTTCAGTATCTTTTTTCGTCATGCCGGCATTCTCTGCGGCGATGGCGATGAGTTCGGTTTTGTTCATGATCTCTGCTCCTCTTTCCTGGCTGGTGAATCCTAATTAGATTAACATAACTTCGGGAAAAAGGCAAGTTATTTTTCAGAAAATATCACAATTTCATCAGTTTCGCGATTTTTTCTCCCTTGGGAAGAAGCAGGCAGTCAGTACGGGTGACGACCTTGATCTTCACGGAGGCAAGGGCATAGGCCGCCACGCCCACAGCGATGGGAGCACCGCAGAGAATCAGACGGCTGCTGATGCCAAGGGTCTTCAGACCGAGGAAAGCACCCATGACGAAAATGCCCATGACGCAGGCCGCCAGGAAGGGCCGGATCAGGTTCTTCGCAATGGCGGGAGGGTTCTTCAGCAGACTGTGGATGGAGAAAATGTTCAGGACGCAGATGGCAAGATAGCACAGCAGGGTGCCGATGGGGGTGCCCAAAATACCGATATTGCGGTTGCCGGTAAGGATGAATACCGCTGCCAGCTTCAGCAAACCGCCGATGAGCATGTTGACGACGGGACGCCCCGCGTGACCGTGGGCCTGCATCAGTGCGGTTGTCACCAGAACCACAGCGTTGAACATGATGGAAAAGCCCAGGACCATCATCAGCCGGGTAGCCAGTATCAGATTGTCCCCGGTGTAGCCGCCCAGAAGCGCGGTGACAGGCTCTGCCAGCAGGCCCAGACCAAAGGCACAGGGCATGGAGATCAGGCCGGTGATGCGGATGGCGGATTCTTCTATTTCCCTGGCCTCGGCATCTTTGCACAATGTCAGCTGGGCGGTGATGGCGGGGATGATGGAAATGGTGATGGGGGTAATGAAGGAACAGGGCATGTTGAAAATGGTCTGGGTCATGCCGTAAATGCCGCGCATGGTGTCGGCGGCAGCCTGGGAGTAGCCCAGGGCCAGCAGACGGCCCATGTAGATCTTGGTTTCCAGCATGGTCAGCAGCTGCAAGCCTGCGGAGCCCAGAGTGATGGGAATGGCAATGATCAGCAAGCCCTTGGCGGTATCGGAGAAGCTTCTGGGCTCCTCAACGGTTTCCGGCAGCAGGCCGTAGCTTTTGCGGAAGCAGCCGAAGAGGTAGACAGAGGACACCAGGCAGCTGGCGGTAACACCCAGAATGGCACCGCCGGCGGCAAGGGCAACACTGCCCGTAGCCTTCAGCAGCACCAGCGCAGCCACCATACCCACAATGAGCTTCACCACAGCTTCCAGCACCTGAGAAATGGAGGTGGGGAGCATATTGCTCTGGCCCTGGAAGAAACCGCGGTAGGTAGACATAATACAAATCAGAAGCACGCAGGGGCCGAGGCAGCCAATGGCGGCCCAGGCATCGGGCTGATTCTGAAATTCTGCCAGCTGGCGGCAGAACAGGGTCATCAGCAAGGTACCGGTGATACCCAGTCCCAGGAAAATGCCCCGGGCGGTGTTATAGATGCGGCGCACCTGGTTGTAGTGCTTCAGAGAGCTGGCTTGAGAGATCATCCGGCTCATGGCAACAGGAAGACCGGCGGTGGAGATCATCAGCAGCACATTATAGATCTCGTAGGCGGTATTGAAGTAGCCAAAGCCCTGCTCGCCGATGATGGCATTGAGGGGGATCTTGTACAGGGCACCGATGATTTTGACAATGGCAGTTGCCATGGCAAGCAGTGCCGTGCCCTGGAGGAAATTTTGCTTTTTCTGAGCGTCAGACATAGAACGTCTCCTTTTTAGCGCAGTAACCGTAGGGCGGTGTTATTTGCTTTCTTCAAACAGTTTCGGAATGGCGTAGGTGGTCAGCTCTTCCACCACTTCCTTCAGATCAATGGTGGGGAACTGGCCGTTCTGATAGAGGATCTGGCCCCGGACCATGGTCATGGCCACGTCGCCGCCCTTGGCAGACCAGACGAGACCGTTGAGGACGTTGTGGCAGGGCATCAGATGGGGGGCGGAGAAGTCCACCAGTACGATATCCGCATCCATACCGGGCTGCAGCATACCGCATTCGGTCTGTCTGCCCTGTGCCCGGGCACCGGTGACGGTAGCCATCATCAGCGCTGCGGAGGAGGGCAGGGCAGCGGGATCACCACTTTCCTTCCGGGCATCCATGGCAGCGAAGCGCATCACTTCAAACATGTCCAGGTTGCCGCATTCCATGGCGCCGCCGGTGCCCAGCGCCACATTCATGCCCGCCTTGACGGATTCCAGAATGGGGGTGGAGCGCTGACCGGCCTTGTAGGCGGCAACAGGAGTGGCTACTGCGGAAACTTTCTTCTTACCAAGGAGTTTACGCTCAAACTCCTCCAGATATGTACAGCAGGCGGCGGTGGTGGGAACGGCGAAGAGGGCGTGGCAGTTCAGCAGCTCGCCGGGACCCATGCCGGTGCGGTCCATGCAGGAATCCACTTCGCTCTGGGTCTCTGCCAGATGCAGCTGCATACCGATGCCCTGCTCACTGGCATAGGCGGCGAGGCCTTCCCAGAGCCGATAGTTGCTGGTGTATTCGGCATAGATACCGGCATCAATCTTGATGCGGCCTTCGTCGTAGCCGTGCCACTTGTTCACCACCCGGACCAGTTCCTGACACTGCTCGTCAGTCTCAAAGTCGAAGTCCTCGTTCTGATCGATGAAGCGGTAGGAGGACAGGGCCAGATTGGCCTTGATGCCGGACTGGGCCACAGCCTCGGCAGTGGCATTGGGGTAGTAATAGAGGTCAGACACGGAGGTGATGCCAAAGCGAAGGCACTCGGCAATGGACAGCAGCGCCGCAGCCTTGGCGGCACGGGAGTCCATCTTGGCCTCCTTCTGCAGCAGAGCCTGGAGGGCTTCGGTGTTGCTTAAGTCATCGGTGTAGCTGCGCAGACCGGAGGTAGCCAGGTGGGTATGGCAGTTGACAAGACCGGGAATGGCCACCATGCCGGTGCCGTCAAGGATGGTCTTGGGGGTGCCCTCCGGGGCAGATTTGGTAATGGAGGCGATTTTTCCGTCCGCAATGGCGATGTAAGCGCCAAACAGGACCTCCATTTTCGGATTCATGGTCACAACCGTGACGTTGGAAATCAGAGTATCCAAAGGTTGATACTTCCTTTCTGTAGGGGACGGCGTCCTCGACGTCCCGGCGGTAAATGCTGCGGTTTTGCATAGATTTGCGGCGCAAAGGGCCTATATGCTGAGCGGGGCGTCGAGGACGCCGCCCCCTACAGTCTGCCTTACAGCAGCGCAAACAGTTCTTCTTTCTGTCGGCAGACATCGGCGATCATTTCGATATACTGCTCGGGAAATTTGGGATTATGGAAGCGCTTCAGGGAGCCATCGGGGAAATTCACCTTATTCATACCGCCGCCGCCCAGGGAGAGGATGGTGTGGACCTCCTCCATCATGTAAATGTTGTACAGGCAGTCCAGTTCATCCCGGCTCCAGCCTACGTTTTCAAAGCTGCCGGACATGTATTTCTGACGGTAGAGATAGTAGGGCTTGTAGCCCAGGCTCCGCAGGGTTTCGTTGGCATAGTCCACCATGGCGGTGACTTCCGCGGGGGTGGACAGGCCTTCCCGCTTTTCAAAAAGGTCGGCACCCTTTTTCAGAGCCAGGGTGTGGACGGTGATGTTGGCGGGATTCAAGGCGGCAACTGCGTCCAGAGAACGCTTGAAGCCGTCGAAATCGTCTTTGGGAAGGCCTGCGATGAGGTCCATGTTGATGGCCTTGAAGCCGGCGTCCACCGCTTCGCCATAGGCACGGACCACATCAGCGGCCTTGTGGGGCCGTCCGCAGGCCCGGAGAACATGGTCTTTCATGGTCTGGGGGTTGATGCTCATGCGGTCGGCACCGTGCTCCCGGATGGCCCGCAGTTTTTCGGCATCCAAAGTGTCAGGCCGTCCGCCCTCCACGGTAAATTCGATGCACCGGGACAGGTCAAAAGAATCCCGGATGGCATCCAGCAGGTAAGCCATCTGGGCAGTGGACAACGTGGTGGGGGTGCCGCCGCCGATGTAGATGGTGCGAAGCTGACGCCCGGAATCCGCCAGCAGTTTGCCTGTGATCTCCATTTCCTTCAGCAGGGCGTTTAAGTAGGGGTCCAGCAGTTCCGTCTTTTTGCCGATGGTGCGGCTGACGAAGCTGCAATAGGTGCAGCGGGTAGGGCAGAAGGGAATGCCTACATACAAAGAAAGGTCAGTGGGCTCCAGAAGCCGCGCCGCATTGACGGTGGAAATGGAGCAGTCTACCGCCAGCTTTCTCCGTTCGGGGGTGACATAATACACGTCCTGCATCAGCTTGGCGGCAGAGGCGGGGGTGCCGCCTTCCAGCATGTGCTTGGTGGTGATTTTGGTGGGCCGAACCCCGGCCAGAGCACCCCAGGCAGGCAAAGCGGGCAGCAGCTGAATGGCGGCTAAATAATAGCTCTGCTGCAGTGCCTGCCGGCGCAGCCGCACGGTCTCGTCGGCGGCTTTGATCCGCCGGGAGGCGGTGACGGTTTTTCCCTCCAGGGTGATTTTCGTGGTGGCAGTGAGCCAGATCTTGCCCCGGTGGAGGGTGGAAAGGGCTTCGCCTTCCGTACCTTCCGGGAACAGGGCCATCTGCAGCTGCTCTACGGCATAACGGTCATCATGACCGGTCAGTGTCAGTTTCATAGGAAATCCTCATAGTGAGCCCTGGCCCCCTCACTGAGGGGGCTGGCACGGCGAATGCCGTGACTGGGGGAGTGCCGCATCCAATAAGGACACTCCCTCCGACCCGGCTTGCGCCGGGCCACCTCCCTCAGGGAGGGAGGCAAGGCTAATGGTTACCGCATATAGGGATTATACTTCTTCTCGTCCCGCAAAGTTGTCGAACCGCCGTGGCCGGGGTAGACCCAGAAGTTGCCTTCCAGGGCGGCAAGGCGGTGCAGAGACTTGGTAATGGTGGCCCAGTCACCGCCGGGCAGGTCGGTACGGCCGCAGCTGCCCTGGAACAGGGTGTCGCCGGAGAAAATGGTATTTTCCACCAGCAGACACACGGAGCCGGGGGTATGGCCGGGGGTGTGCAGCACGGTGATATCCAGCCCGGCCAGAGTCAGCCGGGTGCCTTCTGCGTAGGTGTTGGTGTAATACAGGGGGCCTGCGGTCATCATGGGGGGCATGGTGAGATCCTCAGGATGCAGATACACGGCGCAGCCGGTTTCTGCGGCCAGTTCCTTCACAGCGCCCACATGGTCAAAGTGTCCGTGGGTCAGCAAAATGGCTTCCAGAGTCAGTCCCAGGGAATCCAGCTTGCTTAGCACCAGATCAGCATCGTAGCCCGGATCGATGACACAGCAGGTTTTGGAGGCTTCGTCGTGGATGATGTAGCAGTTGGTCTGATAGGCCCCCAGGGCCATGGCGTATACTTTCAGCATGGAATTACCTCCACAGAGAATGTAGGGGACGGCGTCCTCGACGTCCCGGCAGGGAATGGTCCGGATTCACGTTAGATTTGGGCGAATACGGATTGCATACCGCACGGGGCGTCGAGGACGCCGCCCCCTACAAATGCTTTATTTATGGCGGGGCGTATCCATCAGCTGGTCCGTATCCAGAATCAGGGTCACGGGACCGTCGTTGATGGATTCCACCTTCATATCGGCACCAAAGCGGCCGTGCTGAGGGGGATAGCCCAGTTCTTCGCAGATGGAAAGGAACTTTTCATACAGGGCATTGCCCAGTTCGGGACCGGCGGCATCGGTGAAGCTGGGGCGGCGGCCCTTGCGGCAGTTGCCGTAGAGGGTGAACTGGCTTACCACCAGCACTTCACCGCTTACTTGCTCCAGACCTAAGTTCATTTTGCCGTTTTCGTCCTCAAAGACCCGCAGGCCCAGAGCCTTTTCGGCTAAGCAGCGGCATTCCTTTTCCGTATCGTTGGGGCCGACGCCCAGCAGAATCAGAAAGCCCTTGCCGATTTTTCCCACCACTTCACCGTCGATGGTGACAGAGGCGGATTTTACTCTTGTTAATACAGCGCGCATAGTTTTCTCCTATAACATGTCATTGCGGGGAGCGAAGCGACGTGGCAATCTTCTTTAAGTTTGTGGGAACTTCAGGAGATTGCCACGCCGGTGTGCGCACAGGCTCGCAATGACAGTTGTTTTCTTATACTTGTCCCCGTCTGGAACCGGTAACGTCCCGGATGTTCAGGAGCTTTTTGCGGATATGCTCCAGTTCGGCAACGTTTTTGACCTCGAAGCGGATGGTGAACATACTCCGTCCGCCGGGAAGGTCCTTGCCGGCCATTTCTTTTACCCGGACATGGGAAGCGGTCATGACGGTGGCAACATCCAGCAGCAGGCCGTCACGGGTGATGCAGTCCAGCTCCAGAGTGGTTTCAAAGGGCTGCTCATCCTGGGTGGCCCAGCGGACCCGGACCCAGCGGGCTGCCTGCCGGGGATCATCCCGGTTGGCGGCATTGGGGCAGTCTGCCCGGTGGACGCTGACACCGAAGCCCTTGGTGATAAAGCCCACGATGGCATCACCGGGAACAGGAGTACAGCACTTGGCAAACTTGATCATACAGGACTCAATATCCTCCACGATGACACCGTTGACAGCGTGGCGGTTGCGGAGAACGGCATCGGAATCCGGCTTCATCCGCAGGGGATTGTAGGTTTCCTTTTCCACACTCTGGGCCTTCAGGGCCTTGGTGATGTCATCCCGGATACGGCCCACGGCCTTGGTGGCGGTGAGGCCGCCGTAACCAATGGCGGCGTACATATCATCCCAGTCGGCAAAGGACAGCTTCTTCAGAAGGTGCTGTTCCAGATCGGGATCGGACAGGGCGGTCAGAGGCAGTGCCATCCGTTTCATTTCGGATTCAAAGGAGGCGCGGCCGTGGATGATATTCTCCTCCCGCTTTTCCTTCTTGAACCACTGCTTGATCTTGGTGCGGGCCTGGTTGCTCTTGCAGATGGTGAGCCAGTCGCGGCTGGGACCCTTGGCAGACTTGGAGGTGAGGATCTCCACGATGTCGCCGTTTTTCAGCTTGGCATCAATGTTGGCGATGCGGTTGTTGACCTTGGCGCCAATCATGGCGTTGCCCACACCGGAGTGGATGGCATAGGCAAAGTCGATGGGGGTAGAGCCGTTGGGCAGGGAAACCACCCGGCCCTTGGGCGTGTAGACGAAGACTTCGTCATCGAACATGTCGATCTTCATGGACTGGACGAATTCTTCCGCGTCAGAATCCTGCTGGGTTTCCAGCAGGCGGCGGACCCACTCGAAGTCCTTTTCCGTGCCGCTGCCGGTGCCCTGCTTGTACTTCCAGTGGGCGGCGATGCCGTATTCGGCCGTCTCATGCATTTCCCAGGTCCGGATCTGCACCTCAAAGGGGATGCCCTGCTTGCCGATGACGGTGGTATGCAGAGACTGGTACATGTTGGGCTTGGGGGTAGAGATATAGTCCTTGAACCGTCCGGGAACCAGATTGAACAGGTCGTGGATGTGTCCCAGAACATTGTAGCAGTCGGGAATGGTATCCACCACGCAGCGGAAGGCATAGATATCGTAAAGCTCGTCGATGGTCTTGCCCTGATTCTGCATCTTGCGGTAGATGGAGTAGACGTGCTTGATGCGGCCGTAGGTCTTGCTCTGGATGCCCATACGGGTCAGACGGTCGGTGATCTTGTCCTGGATGGTATTCATGAACTGCTCATCCTGCTCCTTATGGGCAGAAAGATAGCCCGTAATAGCCTCATAGTCCGCCGGGGCCAGGTAACGCAGGGAAAGGTCTTCCAGCTCCCACTTGATGCGCTGCATACCAAGGCGGTGAGCCAGAGGAGCATAGATGTCCATGGTCTCCCGACACTTCTTGATCTGCTTGGCGGGGGTCTGGTACTGCATGGTCCGCATATTGTGCAGACGGTCGGCAATCTTGATGAGCACCACCCGGATGTCCTTGGACATGGCCATGAACATCTTGCGCAGGCTTTCCATCTGGGCCTGCTCGGAGGTGGTAAAGTCGGTGCGGGTCAGCTTGGTGACACCTTCCACCAGTTCGGCAACGGTGGCACCAAAGAGTTTTTCGATTTCCTCATGAGAGGCATCCGTGTCTTCGATACAGTCATGGAGCAGGGCACCCAGAATGGCGTCCATATCCAAACCGATCTCGGCCACCACTTCGGCAACCGCCAGGGGATGAATGATATAGGGGGAGCCGTCCTTGCGCTTCTGATACTGGTGCTTGGCGTTGGCGTATTCCACCGCCCGGTCGATGAGGGCCATATCCGCACTGGGCAGATGCTTGCGGATGGCCTTTTCCATTGACGCATAGTGATCTTCAAAAGTTTCCATTTGTTTCAGCTCTCTTTCGCCTGCAGCAGCCGCTGCATGGTCTGACTGGTATTGAGATCGGCTTTTTCGGAGCCGGGGGTCAGGCGGATGGTGACATGCTTGTGGAGCCGCTGAACTTCCAGCAGTCCAACGTCACGGAAGATATCCAGACAGGTCATCATCTGGCCCAGGCTCATGGGCTTGCCCGTCCATCGGACGATCTTGCGGCAAAGGCAGACGGGGGCTTCCTGGATGGTGGCGGCAGGGGCGGCAGCCAGATACCGCCAGACCATGGCCAGCATGGCCCGCTCCGGCAGCAGCGCTGCGGCGATTTCCTGGGTCAGAGCCCCGGTCTGCAGGGCGTGGTAGCCGCCGTTTTCCGGGGAACATTCTGCGCTGCAGCTGGGACGGATGTCCAGAATGTTCATCTGAACGCTGCGCTCTCCCCGGAATTCGTTGATCTGGGGTGTGAAGGCAATGTCCACCACATCCCCGGTCTGAATGGAGGCAGTTTCCGGGCTGGCGGAGAAGTAGATGGCGTTGACGCCGTGCCGTCCGCTGCGCAGCCGCAGCCGCATATGCCGTCCGCCGCCCACCATGGTGATGCGGTCGATGGTGAGATTCTTCATCATCAGCACCGGCTTGGGGCAGCAGTTTCCGCAAGGCTCCAGCACTGACAGCGCTTCAATATTGGGGATGGTCAGAAGCTCCGCAGGGATATCGCAGTCGATATCCAGAGAAGTTCTGGGAATATCATCACAATAGAATCCGGCAGCCAGCTGACAGATCTGGCGGCGGAATTCGGGAATATTGGTCCGGGTGATGGTGAAACCGGCAGCCAGCTCGTGACCGCCGTAGCTTTCCAGCAGGGGCGAAAGGGCGGTCAGGGAGGCGAAAAGGTTAAATCCGCCGTGGCTGCGGGAGCTTGCCTTGCCGTGCTCACCATCCAGACAGATCAGGAAGGTGGGGCAGGCGTATTCCTCCGCAATACGGCTGGCTACGATGCCAACGACACCCTGATGCCAGCTTTCGTCAGCCAGCACGATGGCTTCGGGGGGCTGGCCTGCCGGCAGCATGGCAACCGCCTGATCATAAATTTCGGATTCCACAGCCTGCCGCTGGCGGTTTAAGTCACACAGCGCCTTGGCAACCCCGGCAGCCTGGGCAGGATCGTCGGTAAGAAACAGTTCCAGTGCCAGATCGATCTGCCCCATGCGGCCTGCGGCGTTGATCCGGGGAGCCAGCATGAAGCCGATGGAGGAGGAACTGACGGTTTTGGGGTCGCAGCCGCTTTCTGCCATGAGGGCGGCAATGCCGGGACGCTTGGTGTGGGACAGCAATTCCAGACCCCGGGCAACAAAGACACGGTTTTCTCCCTGCAGGGGCATCACATCGGCAACGGTTCCGAGGCACACCATGTCGGCGTATTCTTTCAGAACTTCCGCCTGGTCCCCGGACAGGGCGGAAGCCAGCTTGAAGGCAACGCCAACACCGGACAGATTCTTGTGGGGATAGCCGCCGTCGGGACGGTGGGGGTCTACCACTGCGGCTGCGGCAGGCAGAACATCCTTACATTCGTGGTGGTCGGTGATGACCAGGTCAATGCCCAGCTGGCGGCAAAGCTCGGCCTCTGCTACAGCGGTGATGCCGCAGTCCACAGTGATGATGAGCTTGACACCTTCGCCGTGGAGCTGGTGGATGGCGATGGGGTTCAGGCCGTAGCCTTCTTCCAGCCGCCCGGGGATGTAACTGACCACGTCGGCACCGTGGCGGCGCAGAAAATCAGTCAGCAGGCAGGTGGCAGTGATGCCGTCCACGTCATAGTCGCCAAAGACGGCGATCTTCTCGCCCATGGCCATGGCAAGGCCCACCCGGCCTGCGGCCTTGTCCATATCCGTCATCAGAAAGGGGTCCAGCAGGGGCGCGGAGCAGTCTAAGTACTTGTGGGCCTGGGCACTGTCGCCGATGCCCCGGGCCGCCAGAACCATGGCAGCAAGGGGGGCGTAACCGGATCTCAGCAGGGTATTGACGGCTGCAGCCTTTGGTTCACTCACATTCCAAATTCCATATTTCACTTCTATCCACATCCATCTATAACTTTTTCTCTCTATTATAACAAAAATGAACGGGATGTACAATAGGGAGATGGCATTTTTGTGGAAATGGCAAGCGGGGAAAACGCTGTCATTGCGAGCCAGTGTTCGCACTGGCGTGGCAATGACAGGATCGGAATTTACGTTTTCTCACCGGGCACCACCTGGAGGGCGATGACGGCGAGGATGGGAGCGAAAAACATACCGGTGATTCCCCAGAGCTTGAAGCCTGCGTACATGGTCATCAGGGTCACCAGCGGGTCCAGTCCCAGATGACGGCCCAGCAGCTTCGGCTCCAGGGCCGACCGGGTCAGCGTTACCACAATGTAGAGGCTTACGATGCCCACAGCCCGGGGGGTGTCTCCCTGCAACAGACACAGCAGGCCCCAGGGCAGCAGCACGGTTCCGGTCCCCAGTACCGGGAAGGCATCCACCAGACAAACTCCCAGTGCCCAGACAAGGGCATAGGGAATCCGCAGGATCAAAAAGCCCAGTGAAAGGATCACGAAGGTGACCCCAGTCAGCTTGCACTGGGCCACCAGCCAATGTCCGAGAACGGTTTTGATCCGCTTTCCGGCAGCACCCAGGGCCCGAAGCCGCTCTTTGGGGATACGCCGCAGGCACCATTTTTTGATTCTGGGCAGCTTCACCGAGATGAGAAAGGCGGAAATCACGGCGGTTCCCAGAGAAAGGGCGCTGTCGGGTACATGGCTCAAAAGAGTTCCTGCCAACCCCAGCAGGTAGGCTGCCGCTCTGCCAATGAGGGAGGCCCCGTCGGAGAACAGTGCGCCGATATTATCCTGCACCAGAGGCTGTACGCTTTGGGGCATATGGCTGCTCAGGTCCAGCAGCCAGCTGCGGACCAGGGTCAAAGCGCTGCCGGCTGCCTGCTCCAGATTGGGAAGCAGCCCGGCCAGCGTCCGCAACTCGCGGACAAGAAAGCCGAACAGAATCAGCAGTACTATGGTCAGAAAACAAAAGGTCATGCTGACTCCGATGCCGGTGCTCACGCTTCGGGGCAGATGGAGGCGGCGCTGCAGAAGCGCGGCCATAGGCTCTGCCGCCAGCGCCAGCAAAGCGCCCACCACAAAGGGCGAGAACAGCGGCATCAAATACCGGACCCCCAGCCAGACGGCGGCAAAGATACCCAGCGCCGCCAGCGTTTTTTTGGTTGCGTGTCGCAAAAAAGGTCTCCTTTCGTAAATTCCAACAGATAGGGCTTGCATTTTAAAAAAAGTGTGCTACAATACTTAGTGGAAAAACAAATGTTACTCTGTTGCACACAGATTGAATACATTTCGAGCAAAAGAAGGAGGCCGGATATGGCGACCAAACCCAAGTATTATATCGTGGAAGCTTCCGCTTTGCCGGAGGTGTTTTTAAAGGTGGCAGAGGCTAAGCGCCTGCTGTCCACCGGTGAGGCATCTACCGTCAATGAAGCGACCCGCATGACCGATATCAGCCGCAGCGCATTCTATAAGTACCGGGATGCTGTGCTGCCCTTCCAGAACATGATGACCGGACGGATCATTACGCTGCAGCTGCTGCTCCACGACCAGGTGGGCCTGCTGTCGGAGCTGCTGGATGTGTTTGCGGATACCAATGTGAACATCCTGACCATCAATTCCATCGTTCCTACCAATGGCACCGCCGTTGTAACCATTTCTGCGGACACCATGGAGATCAATACCACGCTGGAGGAAATGCTGCACATGCTGCGCACCTTCAAGGGTGTTGTCAAGGCCGAAGTTCTGGCCGGTTAATTCCCCAAGCTACCGCCGCCCAACCGGGCGGCGGTTTTTCTTCGTCACCATTCGCCTCCCTGCGCCATACGATAGCAGGGAGGGATCTATCATGCTGATGGTACAAAAATACGGAGGAACATCCCTTGGAGATGCAGCAAGGATTCGTGCAGCAGCCCGCCGGGGAGCGGAGCTTGCCCAGCAGGGACATAAGGTGGTCATGGTGGTGTCAGCCCAGGGGGATACCACCGATGAAATGATCGAGAAAGCGGTACAGGTGAATAAGCACCGGGCGGCCCGGGAGATGGATGCCTATCTTGCCGCCGGGGAACAGATGTCGGCAGCCCTTATGGCCATGGCCCTTGGGGCTTTAGGCTGTGCCTCTGTCAGTCTGACAGGCTGGCAGGCGGGGATTGCTACCGATGGAGTCCACGGAAATGCCCGCATTCAAACTATCCATCCTGACCGAATCCTTCGGGAGCTGGAGGCGGGGAAGGTGGTCGTGGTGGCGGGATTTCAGGGAGTGGATTCCGATGGGGACATAACTACCCTGGGCCGCGGCGGCTCCGATACCACGGCGGTAGCCCTGGCAGCATGGCTGAAGGCGGACAGATGCCAGATCTTTACCGATGTAGACGGGATCTACGACCGGGACCCCCGGATTTTCCCGGAAGCAAAGCGCTATGACCGGATCAGCTACGAAAAAATGCTGGCCCTCATCGAAAACGGCGCCCAGGTCCTCCATGACCGCAGTGTGGAACTGGCCAGAGAGCATCGCATCCCAGTGGAAGTGCTGTCCGCTTTTACAGCAGCCCCTGGCACCATCGTAGGGGAGTTGGAATAATCCTACCCAATGACGGCATAAGATATTCCATGGAAAGTTAAAATATCGTTTAACCCACTGTTGAAAAATTGTATGTCATTGCGAACCAGCGCGCACGCTGGTGTGGCAATCCCCATCAAATATCCGCGCAGAAACAGGAATTGGTGGCAAGTACAAATTTGCAGGAGATTGCCACGTCGGCCTACGGCCTCCTCGCAATGACATGCGTTTATCGGCAGCGATCAGATAAACTGCAATTTATCTTTAAAATACCCCTTGACATTTGCTTGAGGGTATGGTAAAATGCTCAGGTAATAAAGAAGGCTGAACATCCGCCTCACCGCAAGCAACCGCGAAACGGTTAATATTCCACTTTCCCTAGGGTAAGATTGTGAGTATGCGGATGCTTTGGCATCCGCTTTTTTGTTGTTTATTTTGGAGGTGCTTACCATCGCAAAGTTAGATCATCAGCTCAATGAGGAGATCCGG
>ERZ1032001.92-NODE-92-length-13735-cov-6.378874_pt1 | contig 13735 bp, 8 predicted proteins | sample MGYA00517102_ERZ1032001 | MGnify/ENA primary metagenome ERZ1032001 (study PRJEB33719, sample SAMN04261291) | wastewater metagenome | biome: rural village; feature: human; material: feces | host: Homo sapiens | place: El Salvador | collected 2013-01-07 ... | reverse complement strand
CCATCCATTTTCCCTAACCGGGGAATCCCCATAAACCTCTCTATCCCAACTATAGATCACTTTATCATTCTTGGTAATTTCACCTTTCACAGCAGAATAGTCAGTATCCTGTGCCAGCAAATCAACCTCTTTCCGCACAGCTACAAGGCGATTACCCAATATACTATTTCTTTCTTCCACTGCCAGTACATAGTATGCCCCTTTTGCATCCTGAAACAGCGCTGTATTTGGCACACAAAGATCATAGGATTCTGACTGTACTGCAAAGCTATAGTATGCCTCCATTCCATACTCATACTGCCCCTGTGGCAGTGTGATGGTCAGGGTAAGTTCTTTCATCTTGCTGTCATAATCGCACTCCGTAACTTCACCTGCTACCGTATCATTCCCTGCACTGACATCCATAGCATCCCCAACACTTAATAAACTGTCATATTCTGTTTTGACAGTTCCTCTGATATATGCCGTTCCGAATACGATATCTACGATTTCTTTTCCATTCGTAACTGTTCTTGCATTTACTTGTACTTCTCCGATATATCCTGTTGCATTTGCAGTCTGTATACAATCATTTTCTAGGATTTCTTTTAAAATATCAATCTCCCTTTCCATAAGATTTATTTTATCAGCCATCAGTTCCCTGTAAGCGCCTTCCATACCCGCAGCCGCTAACTGATACTCTTGCCTTTCAATTTCTGCACGGAGCAGGACTTCCTCCACGCTGTCTTTTTCATACTTTATAATATTCTTTCCTTCTTCCACCCACTCACCTGTCTGGCAAAATACCTGTTTTACCTTTAGTCCTTCGCAGACTGGAAGGAATGAAACTTCATCATAATCAATCTTCCCAGTTCCACTCACTTCATAATTCAGCCTACTCTTTATAGGCGAAACACTACTGACATTAGGAACCAGCCACGAATTTCTTACCCTTGATACAATCGTAAATAAAAGCATAATACCTAAAAATATGCCACTTAATACTACTAATTTTCTATTTTTCATTCTGCCTCCAAATTCTCAATACTAATTTCCTGTTTTATCCTTTCAGACCCGACTGTGCTATTCCAGATTCCAGATAATCCCGCCCTAACAAAAATACCAATACTGACGGTATCAGCATGATCACACTGGCTGCAAGGGAAATTCCTGCCTGTTGCAGGTTAATATTTGGAATATAAAGGGACAGCGGCCACAGTGCCTTATTAGACAAAAAAGTCAGGGGCGCCTCTATCGCATTCCAATATTCAATAAATCCCAATACAACACTGGAGAAAATACCCGATTTTCCAAGCGGAATACCAATCTTCAGGAATATGGAAAATTCGGATGCCCCATCAATCCTCGCAGCTTCCAGCAAGGAGTCTGGTATGTTCCTAAAGAAACGTGTCATGATAAATACCGGGAGTGTTGCAAATGCACCTGGCATAATGACTGCCCATGGGGAATCAAGCATGGACAGTTCATTTAAAACCAGATACTCCGAAACCATCAAAACCTGAAAAGGCATCACCATAAGCACAATATAAATGGCAAAAAGCACTTTTTTCTTTTTTGATTTCCACTTTGCAAACGCCCATGCCGCAGGTGTGCCAATCAGCACCTGCCCAGCCAGAGCTCCCAGCGTATGCAGGCAGGAATTCCAGAACATGACAAAAAATTCAGGAGTATCCAAAAGCAATGTCTTAAACCAGTGAATTGTCGGATAGACTGGTAAAATAGAAACCTTTACCAGCCCCTCCCTGTCACCGATCACGGGACCATAACACAAGGCAAGCTCATCTGCTGCCATGAAGGAACTGCAGACTAACATATAAACTGGAGCTGCTACAATAAAAATGATGACTGCTGCAGCCAGAAATTTTATTACTTTGATTCCCTTCAAATCTATTCCTCTTCTTTCCACGTTTTTTGTAAGAGCAGGGCTGTAGCTCCTATCACTCCTGTAAGGATGACAGCTCCTGCGCACATTTTTCCTATTTCCAAATTTGTAAACCAGTTATTGAAGATATGCTGAAGCATATAGATGCTGTCATGGGGATAATCTCCTGCGATCAAATATGCCTCCCTAAATACCTTAAAGGCATTCAGGACGGAAAGAATGGCTATTACCGCTACAAACGGCATCAAATTCGGCAAGGTAATATAGATAAATTTTTGTCTCCTGTTTGCACCGTCTATGCTTGCTGCCTCATACATGAGCTCACTAATGCTCCCCAAAGCTGCCTCCCACAATACCATGTCATAGCCAAAATTTCTCCACACATAGGTAACGACCAATACGCCAAATGCCGCTGAGGTGTGGAAAAAGTCTATTTGAAATTTCCCCATATGTGAAAGTACATTCCCCAGTACTCCATTTTTATCAAACAACAGTCTCCACATCAACGCCAAGGTGGCTACCGGTACGGTCAGTGGCAGCAATGCGGAAGACCTTAAAAACGATACCCGCTTTGCCCCTCTGACAAAAAACGCAAGCCCTAGTGAAAACAGCAGCAGTATAGGAATACAGAAAATAAGGAATTTCCCTGTATTCACTGCTGCTTTCCTGAACGCATCATTTTGCATTACTGCACTATAATTTTTAAGTCCTACAAGTTCTTTTCCATAAGGAACCATAAAAGAATGCTGCACCACACTAATAAAAGGAATTATGTGGAAAATTGCTACTCCCAGTAAGCTAGGCATAATAAAAAAAATACCCCAGTTATTCCGCCATGTAAAGCTCCGCATTATTGATAATCTTTTCGACTGTTTTCTCAACATTTTCCACTCCTTTAAAATAATCGTTTGTTTCACTCACAATCATTTCCAGTATGATCTCATCTTGATAAACCGGGATTTTTAGGTTACTGATATACCCAAATAACTGTTCCCTCTCCTTCTTGTCTGGATAAGATGTGGGGATAAAATCTCCCGCTTCATTCATGGCAGCAGCAATGAACTCCTTATCCGTATCCTGCCACTGCCGTGCTGACTTCTGGTTTACCGGGAACCCCTCATCTAAAAATTCAATGGATTGTATTTCCTCTGATAGGACTTCTTTCACAAATTCCAGAGCCACTTCCTTATTCCCACTTGCATTATTGATTCCCATGATCGAATATGGCACAAATCGATCATTGATTGTAATAAGCTCCCCATTAATGTTTCTAACTGCCGAAAAGTGTTCCGCCGCCCATTGGTATGACATACCTTTCAGGACACTGACAGACAGGGAACTCTCACCAAACCCCATGTAATTCCATGGATCCACTATTTCCTTATCCACATTTTCTGCTGCTGGTACATTCTCGGCAATCATCTTTATCTGAGTTAGGAATTCTATCAGTGCATCCTTGTCAATCTGACCCCCATCTTTTATAAACAGATCCGCATAATAAGGATAAAAGTCTTCTATCAGTTTACGATAAGAAATCTCCCCAAAATAAGGCAAATTAGACTGGGACGCAAAGGCCGCAAGTTCTTCCAGACTTCCTGCATGAGCAATTACTTCCTTTGTACCCGCATAGACAGGAATGCCTATCCTTGCAGGAATCATGTAGCAACTTCCACTCTGGCTATAAGCCTCCCTGATACCTGAATATAGTTCTGTAAATACTGATTCACTGTTATCTGTGACAATCTTTCCCATATCATATAAAACCCCTTTTTCAACATAGGAATCTATCGGCAAGCCATCCAACAGCAGTATGTCAGGCCCATCCCCTGCAAAAAGTTTCGCATTTAAAGCTCTTATAACTTCTGAACGGGTGGCAGTGCTCTCCCCATCCTCTTTCACCTGAAACTCTACCTTTATCTCTGGATGAGAAGTCCTAAAATTACTAATGGCACTCCGTATGATTTTGCTGTCCTCCAAGGCGTAAATCGTCAGGGTATCCGAACCGCCTATCTTTTCTTCTGCAACATCCTTTTCCAAATTCTCTGTCTGTCCGGCTTCTGTACTCTGTAAATATTCTACTAGTTTTGAACCATGAGAACTGATAAAAAACACAAAATAACTTTCCGCCGAGTTTTTATACAACCATCGTGGCGAAAAAGCCGGATTGTTCAACGAAGTTCCTGTTCCGTCCATAATCCTTATCCACGTTCCATCGCTCTCATCGAGCCTACTGATCCCATATGAGTTCGCAATATAAGTCGTTTCTAACTGAAGCAGCGGTGTATATTCCTCGGCAGATGCCTCCATGCTGATTTCCTGATCCACTGTGTTGTCCGATGTATGGTAGATTACAATACCTGTATTGTTTTCTGCCATCCGCACAATTTTGTCGCTGGCCCCCGTTATGAAGAAAGACTCACCGCCTGAAAACTCTTTCAACATCTTTCCTTCCTTATAAATCTGGCAGGTTCCATCCATCAGAGTTGCTGCAATCAGTCCGTCTTCCAGAATTGCCACACTACTTACAACAGGATAATAATCCCCATTTTTTACCTTCCAAGCATCAATGTTTATTTCTTCGCTTGTAGCTTCATTAATAGTCTTTACGATATGATATTGCCCATCCTGTGTCTCAAAGACTGCGTATCTGTTCCAATCTTCTCCCATAAATATCCTAAGCTGCTGACAGTAAATTCCCAAGGATGAATCATTCAACCACTCTGGCACTCCCTCATTCCATGTACCGCCGGCTGTCAGGGTATATTTCGTGTAAACCGGCAGTTCATCAGAGCCCATATATGTTCCATATAATTCAAATTCTTGCTCTCTATTCTGTATAAAGGCCAGCACTTTTTCACTATTTTGCAAAAATTTTTCCGGTAGGTTGATTTCTCTTTCCACATAATGACTGCTCTCCATTACGGTTCCATCTGCTTTATAGTCCGTCTGTCCCGAACCTTCCTTCTGGCATCCCGTAAAAATCATTATGCATATGAGCATAATAATCAGGGAGTAAAATTTTTTTAAAGAATACATGCTTTTTTTCATTTTTCGTCTCCTCTCTTTATTCTGTTCTAGTTCTATCTTAAAAATAAATTATCGAAAAATCTTCAAAGAATTAGGATTTTTCGATAATTGGATGTTATAATTCATTTTACTAAATCGCATTGAAAGATACATCAAACACGGAGGTGACTTTATGAGAATATTGATTATCGAGGATGACGTAGAATTGTGTAGTATTATCAAAGCTGAACTGGAAAAGGAACATTTTAGTGTAGACTGTTGCAAAGATGGAACCGATGGCTTATATTATGCCCTTCAACCAGTGTACGATCTTATCCTGCTCGACCGTATGCTTCCCGGTGAAAACGGAATCAATATTCTGAAAAACATTCGAAAAGCAAATCTGAATACTCCCGTTATCCTAATAACCGCATTGGATCAGTTGTCAGATAAGATTGAAGGACTTGACTATGGTGCAGATGATTATCTCCCCAAACCCTTTGACATGGGCGAGTTATTGGCAAGGATAAGGGCCGTCCTCAGACGCCCGGTAACTTTAACTGTTAATCCCCAGGAGTTTTATTATGGTGATCTTGTCTTAAAAGAAGAAACCTTTGCTCTGACTTGCAACTCAAACACTGCAACTCTCACCCAGAAAGAATACCTTCTTATTAAATTTTTAATAAAAAACAGCAACAAAATTTTGACAAGGGAATATATCCTGTCTGCCGTATGGTCTCTTGACAGCGACATTGAGTACAGCAACGTAGATAATTACATCTATTTCCTACGCAAACGCCTAAAACAGTTAAACAGCAAGGTATCCATCAAAACCATTTACGGAAAGGGCTACCAGCTGCAGCAGGAGGAAAATGACTTATGATCCATAAGACCAAACGATACCTTTACTTTCTTTATACCATTTCCACCGGATTGATCCTGACAACAGTGATCACCATACTTGCTTTTTCTAATTATCGTGAGAAAAAACAGTATGACCAGATTCTTTTCCAAAATTTGGAATCCTCTTTTGCGTTTGCTATACAGAATAATGAGGATCTACAAAATATCGGGGAGCAATATGCAAATGGCAGCCGTCTCTCTTTTAAGCTCCTGCTGAATAACAAGGAGATCATGATTCATCCTGCTGATCCTTCCTCCACGGACAGGCTGCTTTTAGAAAAACTGGAAAATTCAGTTGCTGACACATTCCAGATTATTAATGAAGATACAGAAGAAGAGGCATTCTCTACCCCCATCTTAAAGCTGTCCGATAAGTCCGGAAAGTCTTATTACGGAGCCATTCAGGGCATAAAGAGAAATGATGGAAGCTATGTAAAGATATATCTTCTATATCCAATCAGCCATATGCTCTCCCACCGCAGTATTATCCTTTATTTTTTGCTGGAACTGACAGGGATATTCCTATTGATGATTACCGGAAAATTGCTGATTGACAGGATTTTCAAGCCTGTAGGTCAAAATATAAAGAACCAGAAAGAATTTATCTCCTATGCCTCCCATGAATTGAAAGCTCCCCTTGCCATCATACAAGCTTCCAATTCTTCTTCCGAAAGAACATCTGCTGATGCTCAGACAGCCATTGCTAACGCTTGTGAGCGCATGAACAGACTAATATCTGATATGCTTCTCTTAGCATCAACGGAAAATGCAGATATGCCTCTGTGCCTGACATCTATTGAAGTAAGCACCATGTTAATAGAGGTGTATGAAACTTACCTTCCTTTATGCAGGGAAACGCACCATATATTAAAGCTGGATTTACCGGATGAACTACTCCCGGAAATCATCATAGATGAAACACGGATTATTCAGGTATTATCCATACTGATCAGTAACGCCATCAGCTATTCTCCCTCTGGCAGCACAATTACTTTGTCTGTAGATACAAAAAACGTAAATGTTCCTGCAAAAAGGACACTTTGCATCAAAGTCATCGACCATGGGATTGGTATCCCTGATACTGAAAAAAAGCGTATTTTTGACCGTTTCTACCGGGTTGATAAATCTCATAAAGACAAGCAGCACTATGGTCTTGGGCTGAGTATTGCCCAAAATATTATGCTTCTCCATAAAGGAACATTGGAGGTAAAGGATACAGAAGGGGGTGGTTCCACGTTCTGCATCACCCTGCCTTTCCATCGAAAATAGGAAAAAACCTTCCTATTAAGATAACGGAATATAATTTCCAATGCAATTATGTTAAGACATTGATGAAAAAAGTTTCAATGAGTAGATTATATGGAAACATATAATCTGCTCTTTCGGTATCAAAAGCACTTCACAAGTTCATAATAATGATCCGATTTATTTTGTCTTTAGAAAGTAATAGTCATAGATATAAAATTTGTTCACCAAAGACAGAATCTCCATTGTAAACCTTTTATACTCTTTTTCATAGTTGTGTATTTATTCATTTTTAGCGATATAATATATAGTTTTTTCTCTGTCCTACTCCTTAAAATGTAAAAGTTCCCTGCATAGGTCATGATGAACCATACCATAGTTCACCCGACCTACGCAGTATCCCCTTTGTGCTTACTTTATGATTTCAAACAGCAGACTGCTTCTGCCACCATTATCACGCCAACGCTGTTTCTTGCATATAAATCCGTTTTCCTCCAAATCGCTGATCGCACGTTTTACGGTGCTGACAGACAGATGCAATTCCTTTGCAATGGTACCGATTGCCGGATAGCAGGTGCCTTCCTTGTTCGCACGATCTTTTAGATACAGATATACCGCCACAGCCCTATGGGGCAGTTCTGCTTCATATATTTCTTTTTTGCTCAACTAATCACCTAATCCTCTGTCCTAAGAGCCTGTCTGACCTTTGCCACCGTTTCATTCATCTGAGACTGCAGCATACCACCGCTTCTGGATGCAGTGCCCTGTTCCGTACTTTCCGGCTCCTCATCCACACAGCACATATATCTGCGGATAATCTCTTCTTCAATCTCCTGCTTATCTGCATAAGCCACCTTTCTTGCTGACTTTTCCTCAATCTCGTATGGCTCCTCGAAAGTAATTCCCCACTTTAGGAACAGTTTCAGTTTGGTCCTCATTGGATGGCTGCCTGTTTTAGACACAATAAAGTTTCCTTTGGGCAGGGACTTTAATTCATCCGGTGTCATCAACGGTCTTTGTATCATCTGGAGTGACTGGCTGGGATCGTTCTTTCCCCTGCTGATGGAGCCGGACATGACCGTCTTATTGCCAAGGCTCTTGGACAGCACCTCTGCGGACTCCGAGTTCGGTGCAAATCCACCGAAGATGGTATCCTGGCAGTTATCAATAATAATCTCCGCCCCTTCCTTTCCGTAGTTCTTATTAAGCTGTGCAAAGGACTGTATCATGGGTACAATACTTACCCTTCTGGAACGGGATGCCGAGAACATCATCTCCGCACTCTCAATCTTCGGTATGGTTCCGACCTCATCCCAATAGAAAACCACACGGTTATCCAGCTTCCCTCCGTTCTCATCTGCCACCACAAGGATTTCCCTGTAGAGCTGCTGCAAAATCAGAGAGATAATAAAATACTTGGTGTTGTCCTCTTCCGGCATAACCAAAAATACCGCTGTCTTCTGCTTACAAAACATTTCAGCATCGATAGCGGTATCAAAGCACAGTATCTGCTCCAGTTCGGAATCGAGGAAAGAATTTAATCTGGAGAGTGCTGTGGAAAGAACAGACTGCATGGACTGCTCTGCGGTATTTAAAGCTGCTCCGGCAAACCATTTCGCCTTATGGGTATCCGGAAGCTTGGCCATAAGCAACTGAAACTGATTTCTTCCTTTTACCTTGGATGGCGCCAGTAAATCCTGAATCAGTTTAAACACACTAATGATGTGTCTTTTCTCCTTGGGACAGAATTCTGCAATTAGCAGAATCACTGCGGTCAGCACACCTTCTGCGGCATCGTAGAAAAAAGCATTTTGCCCGTAGCTGGCACTGTCGGCTCCCCCGGAGGATATGATAGTCTTGGCAGTAATCTTCGCATACTTTTCTGCCTTTGCCTTGGCACTTAAGTTATTATGGTCTGCCAGATACTCATCCATGTACTTATTTACCAAGTGGAGCATATTATCGCCATCACTTCTGGTAGGGTTTCTTAAGTCAATAACTGCGGTATGGTACCCATAGTATTTTTTTGCAATGCCTGCATAGTTTCGGTAAAGGTCACCCTTGGTATCCGTAGTCAGAAAACTCATTCCGCAGGCACAGGCATATTCGATGTTGGGATAGAGAAAGTGTGCGGTCTTACCCACACCTGCTGCTCCAATCATCAGACAATGCACATCCCCGGTATCCACAAGGGCATATAACTTTCCACCCCTCTCAATGCTTCCAAGCACAAGTCCCTGTGCTGTCGGCAGGTTTTCTCCTTTCCTCCACTTCTCCGGTTCATAGGCTACTTCCACATAGGTTTCTTCTATTTCCTTCTTGGTAGCAAACCGGGCGGTACCATGCTGACCATCTCCTACGGTCTTACTTTTGATTCCATCCAGCGTATAATAATGTGCCAGCAGGGAAAGTCCTCCAATCACAGAAAACATAATTACTCCTGACATCAATAACATCACGACTGGCTGCATTCCATCTTCATCTCCTTCCTCTGTATGGGTTCCTCATATTCTGTTGCAACAAAAATATGAGCCTTGATACACTCCATCGTCAGGCTCATACATTTCTTCACAAATTCTTCTTTATTCTCTTTTAAGGACAAATCCTTTTTGTCAAATACCTCCATCACTTCCTCAAAGGCTTTCTGCATATTCCGAAGCCTTGTATTGTAGTTTCCCTTATCCCTATGTGGCCGGTATCTTTTATGCAGGTAATACAGTATTTCATCTGCACTTGTTTCCCTGCCAAGTTCTCTGCCTGCTTTCTCCATGCATCGAACCAACACCCCGGTTAAAAGCATTCCTCCACCATCGAAAGCATCCTCCAGATGTTCTTTTCCGTTCCCTTTCTTCAGTGCATTGTAAATGTCCTGATAATACCGGCACACGTTTTCCTTGGTGGCATACTTCATATCCACACTGTCTGTGACCTGCTTTAATATTTCCATCCATGCATCGCACTCCAGAATCTTTGGATGCTCCTGTGCCGGGATTACTTCTTCCCCATGCAGAAGTTTTAAATCTTCATTCCAGTCCTTGCAGAAAGATTTTAAATTCATAATCTGCCTGTACCCATTCTGCACCAGAATCTCTGCCAGTCTTCCACAGGCTTCTATGCCTGCCGGATCATGGTCTAAGCACAACACAACCGTATCCAGATTGGAGTAATCCTTTAACATCTGCAGCATGGCATGCTCCGACACTCCGTTTAAGACAATATAACTGTTCTCCTGCCAGTTTTTCGGATACAAAGTCAGGAAAGACAAAAAATCAATCGGTGCCTCAAACACATACAGCTTATTTCCGGCACCGGCATAACCGAATCCGTAGGAAGAGTCCGAACCATCTTCGTTCATGCGGAAGCTCCTGCCACCCGAGCAGGTTCCCTTTTTATGTATGTGGCGTGGATTCCCTTCTTTATCCACTCCGACAAATACAGCATTGTGATGCCCTGCCGATTCATACAGTGTTCCCTGTCTGGCAAAAAAGGACAGCACTTCCCTGCTGATATGCCTCTTCTGCATCAGATAGGCATATACCCTTTTCATGGTATCGTTCTTTTCCGGCGGCACTAATATTTTCGGTTCTTTTTCTTCTGTGGTTTCCTTTTTTGTTGTCTCCTCTTCCTTGTGGCGTGCTGTTTTCTTCTTTACATCTTCTCTTGGATGACTGCCTCCATGAATGACCTGCCCGGTTTCTCCATCTAACAAATAGGTGACTGCCTCCGGATAAGACATCCCAAAGAACTCCTGCATGAAATCGATGGCATGGCTTCCCATCTGCTGGCTGTGTCTGTACCAGCGGTTTCCACGGAACGTCACACTGCCATGCCTCTTCCATCTCCACTCATTTCCGGAGCGTTCCACTTCTTCATGCTCCCTTTTCAAAATATCCATGATGGGGACTGCATTGGCTCTTTCCTTCTGCTCCTCTGTAAAATAAATGAAATCTCCCAATCTGCTCCTCCTTTACTGTGTCTGTACCATTTCTTCCCTGTCATCTCTTGCATGACCTTGTGCGATTTTCTTATTCTTAATCTTTCTTGCCAGCTTACGGTCCATACCGGCTCGTCTGCCTCCTTTCTTTCCTGATACATCGTCCTCTATTATCTTTTCCAGATGATGCATGAGTCTGGTTGCCATTAGCAGTAAATCCGGATGGGACATATCATTCCAGTGTTCCAAAAAATAAGCAGCGTACACATTTCCCTGCTCCGCTGCCAATCTGAAATATTCATATGCTTTTTCCTTATCCTGCTCTACCTCTTTTCCCATCAGATACACTTTGCCAAGGACATACTGTGCATACTGATTTCCCACGCCGGCTGACTCTTCCAGATACCGTATGGCAAGTTCTACATTTTTTGCCACCTCCTCCCCTGCAAGATATAACTTCCCAAGCCGGTAAGATGCAAATTCATTTTTCCGGTTTGCTGCCAGTGTGAGATACCGGACTGCCCTGCCGATGTCCTTATACTCATCCAACAGATACAATCTGCCTAACTTGTACCACGCATAGACATTATCCGCATCCGCTGCCTTATGTAAATGATGGAACGCCTTTTCCATGTCCTTCGCTATCAGTTCCCCGTCCGCATACAGTTTCCCAAGGGCATAATCAGCAAAAGAATTGCCCTGCTCGGAAGCTGCTACCAGCCATTTAAGTGCCTGCTTGATTTTTTCATAGTCCGGTATTTCTTCCGGGTTCCGTTTCAGTTTCTCTGATTCCTGACGGATGTACAGCTTTGCCAGTTGATAAGATGCATGGGTATTTCCATAGTCCGCAGACTTACGAAGATACTTTTCGGCTTCCTTTTCATCTGCTTCGGTACCAACGCCTTGCAGGTACATGGTTCCGATACGGTACCATAAGGTATCATCCCTGGACTTCTTTTCCAAATTTAAGAAACCAAGAAGCGCTACCCGGTAGCACTTCTCTGCCAGTTCCATATTTCTTTCCATTCCTCTTCCGGCCTCATACATTTTTCCCAATTCAAAGGATGCATAAGGGTTACCCTTTTTATGGGAACGCCGGAATAACTGGCAGGCATTTCCCTCGTCCTGCTCCACACCTTTGCCATGCAGATACAACATGCCAAGGGAATATAAGGCATACTTATGCTCTTTACTTGATGCCATCTCAAACCACTTGGCCGCCTCCGGTAGATTCTCCTCGGTTCCCAATCCATACTGATACATTTTTCCGATGCGGTATTCCAGATAAGTGTTTTCTTGTCTGCCTTCCACAATAAGCATTGCCTTTAAGGACTTTTCATACCACTCCTGTGCTTTTGTCCGGTCTGCTTCCACAAAGATACCCTGTGCATACATCTTTCCCATGTCTGCCATTGCATAGGCATTTCCATGCTCCGCCTCCTCTTTCATGATTTCATAGGCTGCCTCCTCATCCGGCTCCATCTCTTGCGTGCCATACAGATATTCCCTTGCCTCTTTATAGGCATCCGTCCACTTGGCATAAAACTCCTGACCATCCGTTTCTTTGCTTTCCGGCTCGTCATCAGAATAATCTACGGAAATCTCCTCCATATCTTCTGCAGCTTCCAAATCGTCTATTCCACCTAGTTCTTCCCTTTCGGTCTCCAAATCCTCCAGTCCTTCATCCTCTGTATAAAGATATCCCTCTCCATATCGGACCGCTTCCCGAATGACCATGTTTTTGATACTTTTTAATTCCTTCTGTTCTGACAGTGGAAGCTGCTCGGCATCTGCATCCTTGTAAAAATGAAGTATCTCGCTTTTGCTCTCCAACCACTGTTTATAGCACTCTGCCACCTTTTCTTCCTTTGCCAGTTCATCTACAATGCCATTGACTATCGCTTTCACATCCGCTTTCAAATATCCGTATACCTTCTTGCCTCCGGTATTCATTAAACGCTTGGATAATAACTGCATCTGTTCTGCTATTTTTTCGTTGTGACAGATACCACTCTGCATTTGCTGCAATAAAAAAAGCAGACTTTTATTTGCCTGCTCCTTCAACGCTTCCCTTTGCTGTGTTCTCTTTTCATAAATACTCATAAACTCCTGACGGAAAATGTCATGGGCATAGGTAGACCTCATGGTGTCGATACCTTTTGGCGACAGATAACCTTCCGATGGATTTGTGGAGTATACCACCAGATGTACATGAGGATGATGGGACTCGTTATGGAATGCTGCATACCATTTAAGGTTTCTACTGTCTATCTTATAGTTTTCACACAAAAGTTCCACCCTGCTCCGTAGTAGTGCCTGCCACTGTGTGGCACTGTCATACCCAAGCCTTTCTGCATCCTCTCTCCGTAGGCTGATGACATTGGTCCATATCACTCCCGGATGATTTGCCACCTCCTCTGCCACACGGGACAGCACAACAGACTCCCCCTCATTAGAAAACAGACCATGAGTACCGATTTTTTCTACTCTTGGTCTGTTTGCAAGGTAATCTACGTAATTTTTCTTTTTGGCTATGATATCCAGATTGTTTTCCAAGACTTGAGTGATAAACTCTGTCGCATTCTCCCTTGTTGGCCTCTGGAGATAATCATAATACTCATGCATACGGTCTGCATCCTCTACCTTTGACAGAATGTCTGCTATCAGTTCCTTTTGCTTGACTGTAGCCGGAAGCAGACCGCAGGTATTGTCTATCTTCTCCACACCTTCACGGGTGCTGATATAATTCATGTAATTGGCAAGAT
>ERZ1032001.91-NODE-91-length-13746-cov-4.445256_pt1 | contig 13746 bp, 12 predicted proteins | sample MGYA00517102_ERZ1032001 | MGnify/ENA primary metagenome ERZ1032001 (study PRJEB33719, sample SAMN04261291) | wastewater metagenome | biome: rural village; feature: human; material: feces | host: Homo sapiens | place: El Salvador | collected 2013-01-07 ... | reverse complement strand
AATTGTAATAATCTACGGGATAGAGCAATGATTGATTTCTTGCTTTCGACCGGTATTCGTGTTGGCGAATTAGTTAGATTGAACATTGATGATATAGATTTTTCTGAACGAGAATGTGTTGTTTACGGAAAAGGTGATAAGGAGCGTAAGGCATACTTTGATGCAAAGACAAAGATTCATTTGATAAACTATATTGAATCAAGGACGGATGATAATAGCGCATTATTTGTTTCATTGAACAAACCACACAATAGGCTTACAGAGAGTGGTGTGGAACTACGACTCAGAGAAATGGGAAAACGGCTTGGGGTAGAAAAAGTGCATCCACATAAGTTTAGAAGAACTATGGCAACTAGAGCGATAGAAAAGGGAATGCCGATAGAACAGGTTCAGAAGATTCTTGGGCATGAGCAGATTGATACAACACTTAGGTATTATGGCAAGTAAAATCTTATGGTAAGTTGTCCTGACGGAACCCCAAATTTACTGGCGAATCCGCCAGAACCACTTTCCATAATTAATGCTTTAATCCGTTAAGCCAGTCCAGAAGAGCTTGGTCTTCGGTCCAATCTTTTACGGGTTTGTCCGGAATGACATCTTTTCCAGACTTCATCTTATCAAGAGCAGCTTTCTTCATCTTGATGCTGGTTTTTGAGTATACTTCAGTTACTTTCAGATCAGTGTGGCCAAGAAAGTCTCTTATAAAAATTGGGTTTACATCTGCCTCTGTAAGGTGCATAGCCTTTGTATGCCGCATTTTGTGTGGAGAGATTTCCTTAATGTCACAAGCAGCAGCGTATTTTTTGAGGATATACGCTATACCTTGACGGGTAAGCTTTTTGCCCTGTGAATTATAGAACAACGGATGCTCAAAGTCGGATGGAGAGTCCAAATGTTGTTCTAAAAGATAATTCTCCAGAAGAGCGGTGGTTTTATCCATCAGAGGAACGCTTCGGGCTTTCCTTCCTTTGCCAGTCAGTTTGACCTGAGCAGGGAATTCCAACCGAAGATCTCCGACGCGCAAATCTGCAAGTTCCTGCACACGGGCACCGCTATCGTATAGAAGAGTGAGCAATGCCTGATCGCGGCGCCCTTTACGGTTTTTGGTATCCGGCATGGACAAAAGCGTTTTGGTTTCATCTTCACTAAGGTATCCTACCTGGCGTTTACCAGCCTTTTTGTAAGGAATTCCTAATACCTGCTGACACTGAAACATGTGCTCTGGAGCCTGCATCTGTATATGCCGAAACAACGAATGAATCGCAGCAAGCCTTTGATTTCGTGTGTTTATACTGTTATTACATTCCTGTTCCAGCCAGTTTAGAAACTCTGTGATCCGTTCAGCCGTAAGGTCACCTACCTTAAGCTTTTCTGGTTTTATATCCAGTATATCGCGACAATAGGTTAGCAGGCGTATATAGGTATCTCTGTAAGAAACAATGGTGTTGCTGCTCTGATTGCGTACCCCTGGAAGCTCTTTCAGCAAAAAATCACTGAGCATGCGGGGGAAATCATTCGTCTTCATACTCGGTTTTCACCTCCAGGTCTGGAATAATGTCAGCATAAATCCTGCTGATTTGATCTACCAGATCAGGGAACGCTTCTGCGGTAAGCTTCAGGTAACGACCAGTGGCAGAAAGAGAGGAATGCCCCATGTAAGTCATTATCAGAGGCAACGCAACCTGATGAGGAGTACCGTTCCTCAGCATCGCTTCCAGACTATGTACACAGAAGGTGTGCCTGAGATTGTGTAGATGCGGTCCGCCATCGCTTTTATTCCCGTGCATAATCCCACATTCGAACAGTATATCCCGAAAATAGTGGTTTACAGCTGTTTTTGAATAATGCCCCGGGCCACGACGACTCTTGAAGAAGTAGTCATCTGGGACATAAGCAGGATGGGTTTTCCTTCCATACCATTTGATGTACTCCATCACAGAATCACTTACCGGAATGTCGCGATCCTTATTGTTCTTCGCATTTATGACGTGCAGGATATTTTTATCCATGTCTACGTCCTTCATCCGCAGACCGAGTGTTTCTGAGATGCGAAGGCCGCATCCATACTGAACGCGCAGAATTGAGGGATAAAAAATATGTGAATTAGAAGAATGCGGACGGATTGAATCTGCAGCATTAAAAATGTCCGTTATCTGCGAATGTGTAAAAATATACGGCTTGAAATCCTCGTTCCTGTTGGTTACGATAGAAAAGTCAACCAGGTACGCAGGGATTTCGTGTCTGATCAGGTATTCGGCAAAAGTACGGATCAAGGTGACGCGCTGTTCCTGCGTTTTCTGTCGCCAGTTGGGATCCCGCTCAACAAAAGCCAGACAAAGGATTTCGGGAAGTCCATTTGAGCAGTCGAACTGTTTACTCATTTGGTCCAGAACATAGAGGATACGTTCCTGTTCCTCATATTTGTACCCAAGGGAACGCTTTTCATTAAGGAAGTTCTGTATGTGTTCCGCAAGAGGGCCGGTGAATGTCTTATTCTTTGACATAAGGCTTCACCTCCACTTCCAGAGCACATTTCCGCAGGCCGTTCATGTCCACCCTGAGATAATGTTTGGCCACCTGTGGATCAGAATGGCCAAGTATATCTGAGATAGCAGATGTCTCCACTTCATTCTGGAGCAAGTTTGTTGCAAGAGAATGACGGAGGGAATGCCAGCCATAGTGCTTGGCTTTATCAATCGGAATACCGGCTCTTTTCAAAGCTTTATTGATGTTGTGCCGAAGCGTGCTTTTAAACGGGCTTCCTTTGTAGGGAGCGTTATGCGTTACAAAGATATTTGGATAATCCGTAACAGGTCTCCCGTTTTTCAGGTAATCAATAATCGCCCACCCTGCATCATCCGGAAGCGGAAGCGATAGCGGTTCTTTGGTCTTGCTCTGGGTAATGGTGATAAGTTTCTTGCTCCAGTCTATGTCATTGAGCGTAAGAGAAAGTATATCGCCGATGCGAAGACCAAGCCTTGCTCCCAGAAGGATAATAGCGTAATCTCTTTTGCCAATGGGTGTAGTGATGTCAACACTGTTGATCAGCTGTTCAATCTGCTCTTCGCTCCAAACTGTCGGAAGTTTTGTACGCAATCTCTGCGGAGGATGCGGCAAAAATACTTCTATAGGTTTATCAACATACTCGTGGAGAAAGGCATATTTGAAGTACTGCCTAAGTGCAGATAACCTTTCAGCAATCGTTACCGGAGCAAGTCCGATCATTGTTTCAGTAAAACGAGACATTAGATCAGCTGTAACACCATTGAGATGATGGATGCCTGAGGAATCCAAAAACAGAATCAGATCCTTAATGATATCCCGACAACGCCGATAGTGACACTGGGAACATCCGTATTCTACTTCGTACCGTAAAAAACCCTCTGTTACCTCCTTGAAGGGAATGGGCCAAACGATTTCTCCTTGATAATTGTGCCGCCTGAACAGTGTACCGAAGTTAAAATATTCAGCGAGTGACCGAATTACCCGGAAGTAATACATTTCATTTTTGGAGTGTTCTCCGGATGTAACAAAACCTCCGAGTTGTTTGAACTTCCATAGTAGGAAATCTGTTCCCTTAGACTGTGAATAATCACAATCACCTGCGTATTCCACGAATTCCTGGAATACTTTGCAATATCTCCGCATTGAGTCTTCGGAATACTGAAGTTCAACCAATTTTTCTTCCAGCTCTTTGCAAAGATCTGCGACTTTGATTTGCCTTAGCATAACAAACCGTCTCCTTTCTGATATGTGACGTATTGTCAGTTACATCAGAAAGTATCGGTTATTATGTAAAGAAAAGCTATAGAAAAACCAGCAGCTATGCAGGCGCAGGATCTTTTCTTACCATAAATACTTGCTTTCCATAATAAATCTTATGACAAGCTTTCCATAAGAAGTATGCTATGGTAAATCAGAATAATGTAAAATTGGCACATAGGAAGTACATATCATAATTAAAAGAATTAGTATATATTTTGGATGAATAATGCTTGATATGATAGAATGTATATGGAATAAGCGGATAAAAGTCACGCTTAATTTTGAATTTTTATGGGGGTTCTTCTTCATTTCACGCTTAGGTTATGCGGATAACCTTTGACTTATCTGCACCAAATGAATAGAATAAAAGAAAATCATCACCTAAACAGGAGGGGAAACAGAAATGGAACATCGGGTACGGATCTGTGACATTGCGGAAGAGTTAGGACTAAGCACTGCTACGGTATCGAATGTAATCCACGGTAAAACAAATAAAGTTTCCGATGAGACAGTTCAGCGTGTAACAGCCTTGCTGGAGGAGCGTCAGTACATTCCTAGTATGGCAGGGATTCTCCTTGCTCGGAATAGTTCCAAAATCATCGGTGTTTTTGTCAATGACCACGACAAATATGAAGGACACACGTTGGATGATTTTTTTATTGCCTCTTCCTTAAACTTTCTTTCCACAGAAATTGAATCCAGCGGACGGTTTATGATGGTAAAAAAAGCCAAATGCGCTGAGGAAATTATTCGCTTTGCCTCTATGTGGAATATGGATGGGATTGTTGTCATTGGATTTTGCAATCAAGATTATATACATCTGCGTAATCATATGCGAATCCCTTTTGCGGTTTATGATGGCTTTTGCGAAAAACCGGAGCGAATACTCAACATTACGATCGATAATTTTGAAGGTGGCTATCAGATGGGATGCCATTTCCGTGAATTAGGGCATCAAGCAGCTCTGTGCATTTCGGATAATAACATTTGCGTGGACATGGAACGCTTCTGCGGTTTTTGCAAGGGCTTTGCCCCCAGTAAGGCAGATCTTTTGCTGATCCCAATGCAAAAGGAACAGAGATGGTCATTTTATCTGTCAAATTTGGAGAAATTTCAACAGGTATCCGCTGTGTTTGCAGTTTCAGATTACTACGCTATAGATTTGATGCATTTCCTGATGGAGCAGGGCTTTTTGGTGCCAGAGGATATTTCGGTGGCTGGATTTGATGATACGACTATGTGTGAAATGGTCACTCCAACTTTGACCACAATAAAACAGAATGGTGCTTTGCGTGCAAAAATCGCGGTCAGAAAGCTGCTTGAACTGAGAGAAGGTAAAGAAATCTGCACAGAAGTGAAATTGCCAGTGTCTTTGGTAGTACGCAGCAGCACGAAGGAACATAAGTAAAATTGCACAAATTTACAGTATATATTTTGTGAATGGTTACGCGTTTAACCTTTGTAATTCCACTTCCCGGTTGCTACAATGGAAACAAATCAATTGGGAGGTGTGTTATGAAAACACAGGAACATTTTTTTAAAGCAGTATGTACCCTGGCAATTCCTGTGGCATTGCAATCCATGCTGCAATCTTCCTTTAGCATGGTAGATCAAATCATGATCGGGCAATTGGGTGAAATCAATGTGGCCGGTGTGGGCTTGGCAGGAAAATTTTCATCGATTTATTCTGTGGTGATTTCCGCCATTGGCGCTGTTGCCGGAATTATGATTGCTCAGTATCTGGGGCAGAAAAACCGAAGCGAAGTCCGCCGGAGTTTCTTTACAAACTTGCTGCTGGGAGCAGGCATTGCCGGAATGTTTATGGTAATATGCACCCTGTTTCCAAATCAGATCATGGGAGCTTATACCAGGGATGTGCAGACCCGTCAGGCGGCAGCAGAATATTTGATGTTGATTTCCGGAACTTTTGTTCCTATGGCTGGAGCAACCCTTCTTTCCACATTGTTCCGTTGTTTGGAAAAGCCCCGGCTTCCCCTATATGCCAGTGTTCTGTCAGCGTTGTTGAATACCGGCTTGAATTACATTATGATTTTCGGCAAGCTGGGGATCTCACCCATGGGTGTGCGTGGTGCGGCATTTGCTACAGTAATTTCCCAATGTGCCAATTTTCTGCTGATGCTCCTAATGCTTTCCCAAAATGGTTTCCTTTTGAAATCCAACGAAGGAGAACCCACTGCAACACTCCGAATGAATTGGGGGCAGTATTGGTCTATGCTGCTGCCTTTGCTGGTATGCGAGGTGGTGTGGAGTCTGGGGGAAAATGTCTATGCCGCCATCTACGGGCACATGAGTACCGATGCCAGTGCTGCTATGACTTTGACAAATCCCATCCAGGGATTGGTGATCGGTGCGTTGTGCGGATTGTCTCAAGCGGCAAGTGTGATCATCGGAAAACACTTGGGCAGTGGTGAAAACGAGGAGGCCTATTGGTCAGCGAAAAAGCTGATGCTCTACGGTGCTATTGGCTCAGCACTTCTATCTGTCATTGTAATGATTGCCAGCAAAGCTTATGTAGGAATCTATCAGGTAGATAATGCTGTAAAGACTATGACAATGCAGATTCTCTTTGCCTATGCCATTGTAGTTCCGTTTAAGGTTCTCAACATGATTTTGGGCGGCGGAATTATCCGAAGTGGTGGACGAACAAAATATGTCATGTTCATTGATATGGTCGGTACATGGTGTTTTGGTGTTCCTTTGGGGCTTTTAAGTGCATTCGTCTGGAAGTTGTCCATTCCTTATGTATATTTTCTACTGTCACTTGAGGAGTGTATTCGCTTTGGCATTTCGTTGATCGTATTTCGCAGACGAAAATGGATGAACCAGTTGGAAGCGTCATGAAGTAATGGAGGATTATCATATGGAAAGAAAAATTGTATTAAAACAAGATATTTTAGATGCGCTGATCAGCGTAGGGGTTAGTAAAGGACAAACAATCATGGTTCATACCTCTCTGAGCAGTTTAGGGTTTGTCTGTGGAGGAGCACAGATTGTAATTGAAGCATTATTAGAAAGTGTTGGGGCAGAAGGGACTATTATGATGCCAACACAGTCATGGAAAAATCTTGATCCAACTGCTGGTGTACATTGGGAAGAACCAGAAGAATGGTGGGAGTTGATTCGAGATAACTGGCCAGCTTACGATAAGGATATTACTCCGACAAATACTATGGGAGCAGTTGCAGAAATGTTTCGCAAATGGTCTGGAACATTTCGAAGTGATCATCCAGCGCGTTCTGTTGCCGCTAATGGCAAGTACGCAGAGTATCTTACAAAAAAACATGATATTTCTAACATTTTTGGAGAAGGTTCTCCCATTGGAAAACTATATGAATTAGATGGTTACGTATTGTTAATTGGTGTTGGATATGATAAAAATACATCACTGCATTTGGCAGATGCCCGTGCAGATTATCCTAGTAAACATAACAATATTGAACACAGTGCGGTCATGGAAAATGGTCATCGTGTATGGAAGAAGTACGAAACACTTTTTGTAGATGGAGAAGATTTTGAAGAGATAGGAGCGGCTTTTGAAAATGTTTGTCCCGTCCATAAGGCAACGCTTGGTAATGGTGTCATTCGACTGATGAAACAGCGTGATTTGGTGGACTTTGCTGTAAGATGGATTGAAGAAAATCGCAAATAAACCAAAAGAAATTTGATTAGAAACCAATCGAAGTTGGTGTAAACGATAAAGCAGCTTACAACATTTAATAAACTGCCCTATCGTTTACATCAATTTCGATTTTTCTATAGTGAACAAAGTCGCGTCACCGGAGCCGGTATGTATGGATTTTCAATCTTTGCACTATGCCGAAATGTAAAGCTTATACCATTACAGCCGAGGTTTCGTATCAAAATCTAAGGCACGACAAATAGACCTCATTTCTGAGGTTTTTCAAGAACTATGAATATCAAGCTTTAAATCCGTAGAGGTATCCTCTGCTGTGGTTTACCAAGGTGTCCGCCACAGCACTTGCAAACAGTGACCTTGATACCATAAAGTGTTTCAAGTATCTGCGGAGTTTCCATATCCCTCAGCCTGGAAAGATACTGTTTACAGCCAAGCAGATTCCTGCATAATGTCAGATGTCGGGTCTTGCTTCTGGTACACAGCAAACCATAATGTCTGATTCTGACAAAACGCCTGGGAGGCACATGCATCAGGAATCTGCGAATAAACTCAATGCCGGAGACGGTATGTTCTTTCCACCTGCCTTCTTCCCGGTAATCTTTCACATAGTAGGTAACGGTATTCTCATCCATACGGATAATACGATGGTTACTGATGGCAATCCGGTGGGTATACTTTCCAAGGTAGTTAATAACGGACTGTGCACCGTTAAAGGTTTTCTTGCAGTGCGGAATCCAGTCCTTGTCATAACAAAGGTTCAGAAGTTCCTTGAAAGCATAATGATTACGATACTTTTCGCTGCTTCCGTGGAACTGAAGTTTTTTATCTTCCCAGAGGGATTTGAGTTCGGCCATGTATTTACCACGGAACAGCTTTGACATTACCTTTACCGGAAGAAAGAATTCTTCACCCTTATCGAGCCATTGATTTTGGGCGGTCAGACCACCACCAAGAAGAATGACATGGATGTGAGGATGGAAATTCATTTCAGAACCCCAGGTGTGTAACACGCAAATATATCCAACTTTTGCACCAAGATGTTTTGTGTCGGAAGTCAGTTCTTCAATAGTTGATGAAACACAGTGGTACAGGGCATCATAGAGAAGCTGTTGGTTGCTGTAGATTAAAGGGTTCAGCTCCTGTGGAACGGTGAATACCACATGGAAGTAGGGTGCTTCCAGAACATCTTCACGACGCTTATCCATCCACTTTTCCTTAGGGAGAGCCTGACACATGGGGCAGCATCTGTTACGGCAGGAATTGTAATGGATTTGCAGATGACCACAGTCCTCACACATACTTACGTTGGCACCATAAGCACCTGTCTTGCAGTTAATGATGCAGTTAGCAACTTTTGCCTGCTGTGGAGAAGGTGTATACTTATCAAGGTATCCGGGATAAAAGCGTAGAAATATATCCTGTACAGTAGGATGCTCCATTATGAATCCTCCTGTACATCAAAGGGACTTTTAATGCCAAGCAAAGTTTTGTTACTGACATGAAGATAAATCTCAGTAGATTTCGGATCCAAGTGCCCTAATAAAGCCTGAATATATTTAATATCACATCCGGCTTCCAGAAGATGACTTGCAAAGCTGTGTCTGAACGCATGTGAAGTGACATGTTTAGGGATTCCTGCCCGTTCGGCACTTCTTTTTAATACCTGATTTACGGCAGAAATATCCAGATAATCTCCTGTCACCTGACTGGGGAACAGAATGTTTCTGGGCTTTCCGCACTTAAACCAGTATTCTGTAAGAATATCAAGGGTACGGTCAGCAAGAATGGTGTAACGGTCCATTCTGTTTTTGGTATTGTGGATGTGAATGGAGTGATTCCTGCGGGAAATGTCATCATAATGCAGATGGGTTGTTTCAGAGACTCGAAGTCCACCTGAATACATAACAGCAAAAATTGCCTTATATTTCAGATTTGTGGTGACATCAAGGATGGCATTCACTTCTTGTCTTGAAAGAACTGTAGGAAGAGAACGGTCACGCTTCATGCGTGGAAGGTCATCTTCGTTCCAGTTAATTTTGAGAACTCTTTTATACATGAAGCGAATAGCACCGTAGTAGTGGTTATAAGTTTCAGGCATAATTCCGGCAAGTCTTTTGGCTGTCAAATAATCATCAGCGTCTTCGATGGTGAGTTCTTGCCAAGGCTTATTGGATGCTTTGAGAAAAGGAGTAAGCGCTTGACAATACCTGTGAGATGTGGATTCCTTCAGGTTTCTCTTTTGGGCAGCAATAGTTACTAATTCAAAAATGTCTTCGTACATAAAAATATTCTCCATGAAAAAAGTAATAACAACAGTAACTACCTACCATGGAGGTGCATTTGCAAAATAAAACTGCTTGTGAAAGCAGCCTAAAAATGATATTGTTTTCATAGGCAGTGTATCTTCTTTTGTATTTTGTTTTGTGTGGTAACTTAACAATAGATACTTTTTAAAGAGGAATCAACTGCCTTTTTTAGAAAGAATAGAAAAACTGCGCCACAGCCTTGGCAGGCCATCGCGCAGCGATTTTGTTCATTTTGAATTTGATGGAGGAACGATTATGAATAAAAAGGAAAAAATAACCATATTGGTATGTACTCTTTTTATGGTGTTTAGTTTGGGGGCTTGTGGAAAAACAAAAGAAGATGAAGCTGTCGTAACACAGCAGGAAAGCAGCATACAGATTGAAAGTATAGATGAGGAAATGACATTTGAGGATATGCCAGCAGGAGAAACAGAAACGGATTTAATTCTGGAAAAGTTGGTTGGAGAATATGAATATGTGTCTGATTATGGAAAAGGGAGCTTAACTATTAAAAAAGAAGAACAAGGTTATAGCATTGATGATTATGAATCAGAAACATCATATCGTTTCTTAGCATATTCCTCTGATATAGAATACATAAAAAATAACAGAATTTATATAAACTATCCCGACAAGGTATATTCCGATGATACAGTTGTGTTTTGTGATTATATATTGGAGTATTATACCGATGAAATAAGGGTGTATTGTAATAAATCCGCAAACACTGACGAACAGTTTTTATACTGCGCAACAAAAAAGGAAGAGAACCAAGGAGTGAATGAAAATTCAGAAATGACATCAGAAGAATCCACAACTTTTAATAACGGTGAAGAAGATGATATAGAGCTAAAGGATACAATTGAAATAGATTTCACCTATGATTACACAGAAGATATCAAAGCGGATGTTGCCTATGTGGTATCAAATTCATCCTCTCTTCAGGAGGAATTAAAGAATATCGATACAATTACCCAAAAATACACCTTGCTGGCAGAGTCTGCGCTGACTCAAGGAGAGATGAATGTGGCATCTCAATGGCTTTATGTGATTTGGGATACGGAACTGAATAATCTTTGGAGCAGATTCAGTAGCTTGGCAAATCAGGATACTAAAGAAATGGTTCTTGAAGAACAGAGAAACTGGATTGCTATGAAAGAAGAAGTAACATTAATGAGCCTTGGTTCTCAGGAGGAAAATGGCAGTATGTATCCTATGCTTGTAAATTCCCTTTGGGAAGAAAAAACCAAGAACAGGGCTTATTTCATTGCAAATGAGCTGGCACAGATTGAGGGAGAATCTTTTGCCATGCCGGAAGCATCTACAAAGTACGGTTTGTTTGTCGATAACCAGGGAACCGATGCCGTGTACAGTTCACTAATCACTCAACAAAGCTGGGAGGGAGAAGATGAGGCGATCATTTCTGTCTATAGGCTGGGTGAAATAGAAGGAAGTTTTATTGATAATGGAAATGGAAACCTTGATTTCACATCGGATGACGGCAGCATTAAGGGAACTATCCAAATCAACGGATGGAATGGAGCAACTTTTGAAGTCACGGAAACAATAGGAGCAGTTCCATTCTCTGTAGGGGAGAAATTTGAGTTTCCTTTCGCATTTTAGTCTAAAAGATGGTGATTTAAAATTATGCGAAAGTAGCCATCCCGATGACTTGTCCAATTTGTAGAGAATGGAAACTTTCAGTTTCATCGTGAGAAAGTCACAGAAATAATTTCAGTACTTTCATATAATAAATTCAACAAAAAGAACTTAACAAATTCAAATAAATGATGGAGGTAATTATATGAAAGATATTTGTAATATTTGCAGTTGGGAATATGATAAAGAGTGTGGACACGAAGTTTGTGCAATATCTTACGATAATAAATGGGAAGATATTCCAAATGAATTTAAAGAATTGTTACCTTCTGGCAATAGATAGTACCAGACGTACAAACTCCAAGTGAAAAGCAAGCGAAATGTTCAGTTTCCGCCTGCTTAGCTCTAATATACAGTTATTCACATTAAAATTGACGGGTTCAAGCTCATGAAACCCGTCAATTTTTTTCTTTGAAAAATTCTTCTATGTTGCATTCTAAGATTTTCGACATTACAAGCAATTCATCAGCCGTAATATTCGCCTGACCACGTTCTAATTTGTACAGTCTTTGCTTGTTAATTTCGATTCCAGACAGTTGCATTTGCCTGATAAGATCTACTTTGCGCAATCCGCTTTTTTCAATCTGATCTTTTATATTCATTCCTAAGTCTATTTTTTGAGTCGATTTAATTTTCATAATATACCTACACCAAATTTACAATTACTTATGGTTATGATATACTTTCATTCGTGGCAACTGGTAACCGTATAAGGATACTCGCTCCATTTTCGTTAGGAAACATTCAATACCTATTTACACCCAATAAATCATCTCATTCTTTGTGATGTTTTGGCTACCGGGATTATTGTAATGAATTTCGACTTATGGTATGATATAAGTGTAATTTTTAGTAGCGTATTTAAATCACAGGTCCTGATGAGGGGCTAGAATGCATGTAGGCAAAGACCTAACATGGAATTATAGGGGTAGTTTGTGCTTTTTTACTGTCATCCTAATATGAGGATGGCAGTTTTTTTATTACCACAAACACTCCTAAGAAAGGAGTTATTATTTTTAAGGAGGTACTTGTTATGAAGATAGTAAAAAGATACTACTCAGAACAAAAAGAACTAATCAAACAACTGGAAAGTAAAATCAGCCAGGAAGAAGAGAGCAGTGCTGATTCATCTTTTATCGCATCCATTATGGAAAAAGCAACTGCACTGGAAAACAGAAAGCAAATCATCGCAGATCCAGAAAAAGAATGTATTTTTCAGGCACTTGTAGTTATTGCTGATGCTATTGCAGAAATGCTGTTCCTTGATTTAATTATTGAATCCGATAATGTCAAAGGAACTATTACTTTCGAAGCCGAGGATATTTTGATTCCAGGACCAGTAAAAGACAAAGTAATGGAACATTTGGCAAGTTTATTTAGTCAAGCCAAAGATATTTTTATTGGTAAATCTGAAGAAAGAGAACTTATCCAAGTAAAATTTGCTTACAGTTTATGTAGTGAACACTATGTTTGGTTAGAAAAGATGTAAAGGTAGGCCGCTACCTTTATTTTTTAGGAGGAACTACTATGCAACAAAAAAAAGCGACAGTTTCCAGTCTATCTATCAATCAACTGATAGCCTCTGGCAACTGCCAAAAAAGAAGAGAATATATTTCATTGAACTTGATGAAAATTAATGAAATATCAAATTTTCGCTTTGAGTTATTAAAACTACAGGGAAATCAAATGGGAAAACCGGATGTCTATAAGGTCATTGAAGACTATATATACCAAAACTCAAAAAGAGAGTGGTATCGTATGGGAAGTCAATACGAAATCATCCTTGCAGAAGAAGCAGCTTATCATAAAAGGCTTGCTTCTTTTTTTATTGAAAAAAATATAGCTGCAAGAAATCTTCCCTGGTCTTTTCAGCTAATAATAAATGCTGAAACTAAAGAATCTGTAGAGCTCTATGGGAATGTGCACGCAATTATTAAAGAAAATGATACGTACAATGCGCTCATTTTATCAAACAGCACTCCCAAATACAGTTCAAGAGCTTCTTTAAACAAGAATAAACCACAATTTGCACCAGAACTGATCGCTGCATACCTTGGACTTTCTCACATGTTTGGAAAAAATATGAAAGTTTCACTGGTTTATGCTCGACACAAGGAGGACTCTGTTGGTTCTGAATTTCATCCGGCAGCACAATATTTAACTGCAGACTTTTCTAACCTAAGCGAGCAAGAACTAAGAAGCAGATTATTGGAGTACACTTTAAATGGTAAAGAGCCCTTTGACTGTTTAAAATGTGAATTTTTTTCTATTTGTTCCGGAATGCAACTTCCGATAAAAGAAGAGTGCGAAGTTTTCAACGATTCAATCCGTAAAAAACCATGTTTTACGGATAATCAA
>ERZ1032001.89-NODE-89-length-14177-cov-7.823679_pt1 | contig 14177 bp, 11 predicted proteins | sample MGYA00517102_ERZ1032001 | MGnify/ENA primary metagenome ERZ1032001 (study PRJEB33719, sample SAMN04261291) | wastewater metagenome | biome: rural village; feature: human; material: feces | host: Homo sapiens | place: El Salvador | collected 2013-01-07 ... | reverse complement strand
CCGCCCAGAGGCTGCTGGGTAACCAGAGCGTAGGGACCGGTGGAACGGGCATGGATCTTATCGTCGACCAGATGGTGCAGCTTCAGGTAGTAGGGGTAGCCAACGGTGACCAGGTTGTCGAAGGGTTCGCCGGTACGGCCATCGTACAGGATGGTCTTGCCGTCCTCTCGCAGACCGGCCAGCTTCAGGGTCTCGCGGATATCCTTCTCGTTGGCGCCGTCGAAGACGGGGGTAGCAACATGCCAGCCCAGAGCCTTGGCAGCGTAGCCCAGATGGACTTCCAGCACCTGACCGATGTTCATACGGGAAGGAACGCCCAGGGGGTTCAGAACGATATCCAGGGGAGTACCGTCGGGCAGGAAGGGCATATCTTCCTCGGGCAGAACGCGGGAAACGACGCCCTTGTTACCGTGACGGCCTGCCATCTTATCGCCGACACCGATCTTACGCTTCTGTGCCAGGTAGACGCAGACAGACTTGGTGACGCCGGGAGCCAGCTCGTCAGAGTTCTCCTTGGTGAAGATCTTAACATCCACGACGATACCGGAGGTACCATGAGGCACCTTCAGAGAGGTGTCGCGGACTTCTCTTGCCTTTTCACCGAAGATAGCCCGCAGCAGGCGCTCCTCGGGAGTCAGCTCGGTCTCGCCCTTGGGGGTGACCTTACCGACCAGGTAATCACCGGGACGGACCTCAGCACCGATACGGATGATACCGTTCTCGTCCAGATCCTTCAGGGTATCCTCACCGACATTGGGAATGTCGCGGGTGATCTCTTCGGGTCCCAGCTTGGTGTCGCGGGCTTCGGTCTCATACTCCTCAATGTGGATGGAGGTGAAGACGTCCTCGCGGACCAGACGCTCGTTCAGCAGAATGGCGTCTTCGTAGTTATAACCTTCCCAGGTAACGAAGCCGATCAGGCAGTTCTTACCCAGAGCCACCTCACCGCCGGAGCAGGAAGGACCGTCGGCAATGATCTGCTCGGTATCCACGCGCTCGCCGATCACGACGATGGGGCGCTGGTTGATGCAGGTGCCGGCGTTGGAACGGGCAAACTTGGTCAGAGCATGGGTGCAGGTTTCGCCGTTGTCATACTTGACGGTGATAGCGTTGGCGGAAACAGCGGTGACCACGCCGGGGCCCTTGGCCTTGACACAGACCTCGGAGTCCACAGCAGCCTTGTGCTCGATGCCGGTAGCGACAACGGGAGGCTCGGTGGTCAGCAGGGGCACTGCCTGACGCTGCATGTTTGCGCCCATCAGTGCGCGGTTTGCGTCGTCGTTCTGCAGGAAGGGAATGAAAGAAGTTGCGATGGAGATCATCATTCTGGGAGAAACGTCAACATAGTCGATGACGCCGCGGTCCACTTCGATGATTTCATTGCGGTGACGGCAGGTGATACGGGCATTTGCCAGGCAGCCGTTCTCGTCCAGGGGCTCGTTGGCCTGACCGATGTAGAAATCGTCTTCCACGTCGGCGGTCATGTACTCGATATCCTTGGTGACGAAGCCGGTAGCCTTGTCCACCTTGCGGTAGGGAGCTTCCACAAAGCCGTACTCGTTGATCTTGGCAAAGGTAGCCAGATAGTTGATCAGACCGATGTTGGGACCTTCGGGGGTCTCGATGGGGCACATACGGCCATAGTGGGTATAGTGAATGTCTCGGACATCGAAGGATGCACGGTCACGGCTCAGACCGCCGGGGCCCAGAGCGGACAGACGGCGCTTGTGGGTCAGTTCGGACAGGGGGTTGTTCTGGTCCATGAACTGAGACAGAGGAGAAGAGCCGAAAAATTCCTTGATGACAGCAGTGACGGGACGGATGTTGATCAGGCTCTGAGGCGTGACAGCATCCAGATCCTGAACAGTCATGCGCTCGCGGATAACGCGGTCCAGACGGCTGAAGCCGATACGGAACTGGTTCTGCAGCAGTTCGCCCACGCAGCGCAGGCGGCGGTTGCCCAGATGGTCGATGTCATCGGCAGTACCGATGCCCATAGCGACACAGTTCAGGTAGTTGATGGAAGCCATGATGTCGTCCACGATGATGTGGTTGGGGATCAGGTCGGTCATGCGCTCGGCAATGGCCTCTTTCCAGCCGTCAGCAGGAACAGTCTCCAGCATTTCCTTCAGCACAGGGAAGTAAACCTTTTCCCGGATGCCGAATTCCTTGGGATCGAAGTCCACAAAGCCAGCCATATCCACCATGTTGTTGGAGAAGATCTTGACCATGTTGTCGCCGACTCTCACAACAGCCTCGTTGACACCCTTGCGGCTCAGCTCGTGAGCCTGTGCGCGGGAGATGAACTCGCCGGGCATGACCAGGATCTCGCCGGTCATGGGATCAGCAATGGGCTCAGCCACTTCCTGACCGGACAGGCGGCTCCAGATGTCCATCTTCTTGTTGAACTTGTAGCGGCCAACCTTGGAAACATCGTAGCGGTGGGCATCGAACAGCAGGCCCTCCAGATGAGCGGTAGCAGTCTCCACCGTGGGAGGCTCACCGGGACGCAGACGGCGGTATATCTCCAGCAGAGATTCTTCGCGGGTCTTGCAGACATCCTTTTCCAGAGTAGCCAGAATGCGCTCATCCTCACCGAACATGGCCTTGATCTGCTCATCGGTCTGAACGCCCAGGGCACGGATCAGGCAGGTAATGGGCAGCTTGCGGTTCTTGTCGATACGGACCCAGAACACATTGGAGTTGTCAGTTTCATACTCCAGCCATGCACCGCGGTAAGGAATGACAGTAGCAGTATAGGTGTGCTGGTCTGCCTTGTCCACCTCGTGGCCGTAGTACATGCCGGGGGAACGAACGATCTGCGTGATGATGACACGCTCTGCACCGTTGATAACAAAGGTGCCGCCGTTGGTCATCACGGGGAAATCGCCCATGAAGATTTCCTGTTCCTTGATTTCGTCGGTCTCGGTGTTGCGCAGACGCACACGGACCTTGATGGGCTTTGCATAGGTAGCGTCACGCTCCCGGCACTCCTCGATGGTGTACTTTGCCTTCTCGTCCATGGTGTAATCCAGGAAGGAAAGCTCCAGCTTACCGGAGAAGTCGGTGATCGTGCCCACATCCTTGAAGACCTCCCGCAGACCGGTTTCCAGGAACCACTGATAGGAGTCCTTCTGGATCTTCAGCATGTTGGGGATCTCGAGGATCTCTTCATACTTTGCGTAGGATTTACGCATGGTCTTGCCGAACATTACGTCCTTGACCATTGCCATATGGATCATCACAGCCTTTCTTTCGAATTGTGTGTTGCTTATGATACGCTTGGAGCGGTTGTCATTTTTTACGAACTTCCCGCTTGACAGCCGTCAATATCTGTGTTAAAATGACCATGCTGGAAATAAAGTCCAGAAATAGGCATAGTATCACAGTATGGATAATCATTGTATCACACTCTGCGAATAATGTCAATGGATAATTCCCACAATTCCGAGGCTTATGCCTCGTTTTTTTGCGCCATTTTTCCCCAAAAACAACAGCAGGACGGAAAGTCACGCCCCGTCCTGCTGTTTCTTTTTCTGCTCCACTTTTCAAGGTCCTGCCAAACGCTTCCACAGCACCCGGGCGGTTCTGCAGACCGCCATCCGGCGGGTCCGAAAAAACGCAAACGCTTCTGCCTGCTGGCCCCAGCGCAGCAGATGATACTCCCCTGCCCCCATGCAGGACACGCGGATACTGTCAGCGCTTCCGGAAGGAATATGCGTAACCTTTACAACGCAGGTTTCCCCTTTCGGACAGGCAACCCGGAGCTTTCCTTCTGTCATAGCCGCTTTACAAGTTTTCGCGGAACATTCCACCCGGCAATCCTCTTGCCGGAAGTTTTCAATTTCCGCGGTGAAGAGCTGGAATTCCGTATTTTCCTCCATCGTGCAGAAGTCGTAGACAAAGTTTTCTTCCCCATCCATAACTTTCAGGAAGGCGCCCACTTTCTGGGAAGACTTCGGCAGAAGCTCCACCTCTGTCAGTCCGGCAAATTCTCCCGCTGTGTCCGTCAGCGCAATTTCCACCCACTGAACGCCGGACTTCTCTGCCGGGATTACTGTTGCGGCACCGGTAACATCCAGGGGACCGGATGCAATTTCCGTTCCGTCATCAAAGCGGATCACAGCATCGAGGACATTCCGGCTTTCATCGGGATGGTCATACAGCACGATATTGGAAACCTCCGAAGGCATCTGCAGTTGGATGCGGATCGTCTTTTCATGGTCTTCCTGTTCCGGAATCCATACAGAATCATAAGGATAATCCTGTTCCTTCAGGTTCTTGTTGTCAATCAGCAGGAAATCGTTCAGCAGGGATGCATTACCGGAACTGACGGTGATTTCTGCTTTTGCACATAGAGAATCCGTTCTCCTCTTCCAGAAGACCCGGTCACCACTGATAATCTGCATTGCCCTTAAATGGGCTTCCTGAGAAGAAAATTTCGTCAGGCTTTCATAAGCCCGGGAACCACTCAGAGAATGGGACAATGTTTCCCCCTGCACCGGCAGCCGAACCCGGTCCTGCCAGCGATATACTTCCGGTTCCTGCCAATGAGGCGCACCAAAAACATTCCGGGTAGAGCGTACATTTACGGAATCATAAAAGTCTTCCTCCGCATACCAGGCCGCTGCATAGGCATATCCTTTCAGCACGACAGGTGCGTAATCTTCCTGTTCCCGGCAGATTTTACCCATGACCCGTTCAAACCACAGCATACCGGCGCGATGGTCAATATGAGAATCGTAATCAATGGCAAAAATCGTATCCGGTCTGTACTGCAGGATCACCGACTCCAGATCTGCCATCAGATTCTGCGAGGTATAGGCCCGTCCCTCCCGGTAGGCAGGATGGGTATCCAGTCCATAGGTTTCTGTTCTTCCAAATCGGGATTGCAGAGCTTCTCCCTCCGGAGCATTGTACAGATGTCCATATTCCGAATCCCACTGGTCTCCGTAGCCCAGAAAAATCACATTTTCTTTCGGGATTCCCACAAATTCACAGTAGGAAATCGCTTCCTGCAGCCGGGTTTCCGGGATACCGCCTGCATCGCCGTTGGTTATGTAAACCGCCCGAATCTCGCTGCCATAATCTGCATATTCTTCCAAAACGCCGCTCAGCAGATTCGCCTCATCATCCTGATGCGGTACAATGACCATAATATTTCGATTGGCATAAAGGTTTCCCTTTCCATTGTCCGGTGTTCCATAAACAGCACTCCGGCAGGTTGCAAGCCAAACAGCATAAGACGCAAAACCGAACACCCCAGATACCAAGATGATTCCTGCGCATAAGACAGCCTTTTTCCGGTTTGTCAGAGATTTGCAAATATGAATCAGTCCGGTCACAATCAGGAATGCCGCCAGAAATGTCACCATCTCAATACGAATATCGAGCCACGCAGTGACCGCATCTGCCAGCAATATCAACTCTCCTGCCAGCAATACGGTGAGCAGCAGGGAGCACCCGTGAATTTTCCTCTTTCTTTCCACGCCTTTTCCTCTTTCTTTTCAACAAAAGCCCCTCACAGCGTTTGCTGCTGTGAGGGGCATATGTATCTTCTTAAAGTGCAGAATAACCGAAGCTGTTGACCAGGGCATCCACTTTCTTGCCGGCCTTGCAGTAGGGGCAGTCATGGAAATCAAAGCTCTGGTAATCGGGCAGATCTTCTACGGAGTAGACGGAACGGACGGGGTATCCGGCCACTTCATCCACTGCGCGGTAGATAGCTGCAACACCTGCCACCTGACCGCCGTAGTACTTGATGGCTTCAATAGAGCGCTTGGCGGTGAAGCCGGTGGTGACGGAGGCCATCAGCACCAGAACGTGCTTGCCGCGGATCATGGGCTGGATGTTGTCCCGGAAGATGATCTGGGAATTGGCATTATACTCAGGCTCCACAACATACACCGTCTGGTGGGCATTGATGGTGCGGAAGCCTGCCTTGTTCAGCTCGTCAGCGATGCAGGTGCCCAGAACTGCGGTGCCGTCCAGACACAGAATGGTATCCACAGGCGTGTCGTTGATGAAGTTGGAAACCAGCTGGTAGGCACTGTCCCGGGCCTCAGACAGACGGGTCTTCTGATAGGTAATATCAATGTAATAGTTGATATGGGAATGGTTGGTCACAAAATGGCCCTTGGCAATACGAAGAGGGGCGTTACCCCGGCGCACAGGCAGTTTTACAAGCTGGATCATGATCTTTTCCTCCGTTTTTCTATTAAGATATAAGAAAAAACAAAACGTTTTTCACAGTCCGGCGGAAGCGTTTTCGCCGGACACCTGAAAAACGCTTTTTTTGATTATACCCCGGCAGTTACAGAATTGCAAGCAAATTCCCGGCAAACCGGTTACAAAAATCACTGCCCGAACTTGGGCAAGTTGCGCAAGCGCAGCTGCTTTTCCTGACGCAGAAACTGGTGGCCGATGATCTTGCAGATTTTTCCGGTGCGGATCATCCAGTGGACCTTGCCAAAACTGGCCCACATCACATCCGTGGTTTCTCCGGGAAGCAGAACAATATCCTTCAGCCGTACCCGGCGCTTGAGACAGTAGTGGTCATAGAAAATGTTCCGGTCCCGGTCAGTATCCAGCAGTTCAAATTCCTCAGGCTCTGCCTTGATGCCGGTCTCTTCGAAGAGTTCCCGCGCAATAGCCTCCCGGCTGGTTTCCCCTGCCTTTACCGCGCCGCCGGAGTTCTCCCAGGTACCGGCAAAGCTTTTTCCCTTTGCCCGTTGGGTCAGCAGCAGATGGCCTCTTCCGTCATAAACCCAGACACAAACCACCACGCCGTATTCTCCTGGCTGCCAGGAGGTGCCGCGCTTATGTACTTTACCCGTCAGGTTTCGGTTTTCATCATAGATATCATTAAATTCCATCCGCAGCGCCTCCTTTCGCGCTTATTTGTTATTGTTAGCATAGCATAATCCCAGGCAAAACGCAACCCAATTCCATATTTTGGTAACGTTTTTTCGCTGGGCTTCCATTTAACGTAAAAAGGACGCACCAGAAGTGCGTCCTTTTTACGTTCATTCCACTTTTTCCCAACCGGCATACAGGGTCATGCTCTGAGAAATCTGACCCTCTTCCATATCCCACAGGTAGTTGCAGTTTTCATCTGCATACCAACCTGTGAAGACATAGCCTTCCCGGGTGGGAGGTTCCGGCTCTGCCACATAATCTGCATACATGGCAGGCTGAGAAGGCACATCGGTGCCGCCTTTAGAATCAAAGGTCACGGTATAGCCGTTGTGGGCAACACCATAGGCCACCAGCAGCACAATGGCTGCAATTCCGGCAACGATGATTTTATCCAGCGTCCCCACGGAAATCTTCACATTCCGATACAGGCCGCGGAAGCTCCTTTGGGGTTCTTTGCGGGGATCTTTTTCTTCCATTACTTACGAACCAGGTACTTTCTCATATCGATGGTGCAGGCCACCAGAATGATCAGGCCCTTAACAATGTACAGCAGGTTGGGGTCGACGGACAGGAAGTTCAGGCCGACGAAGATAACCTGCAGCAGCAGAACGCCGATGATGGCGCCGCTGACCTTACCGATACCACCAACGAAGGAGATGCCGCCGATGACGCAGGCTGCGATGGCGTCAGACTCGTAGTTCAGACCGGTGGTAGCGTTGACGGAAGCAATACGGGCTGCATCGAAGAAACCGGTGATGGCGTACAGCATACCGGCCATCATGAAGACCATGATGATGGTCTTGGTGACATTGACACCGGAAACGTTGGCAGCTTCCTCGTTGGAGCCGACAGCGTACATATTCTTGCCGAAGGCAGTCTTGTTCCAAATGATCCAGACAACCACAGCGATGATGGCAGAGTACAGAACGTAGTTGGGAACAGCAGTCTTGCCAACCTTGAACAGAGTGCCGGTGACGAACTCACGGTAAGCCTCGCTCATGCCGGACAGGGTCTGACCGGCGTTGGTGCCCAGCTGCATGAACATCAGAACGATACCGTAAACGATCAGCTGAGTGGACAGGGTGACGATGAAGGGATGCAGCTTGAACTTAGCCATGAACAGGCCGTTGACGAAGCCGATGCAGCAGCCAACAACCAGAACGGAGATCAGGGCAACGGGAATGGGCATGACCTGCAGGCCGGGGAACAGCTTGTTGGTGGTCAGCTGCAGACCGGCGGAGATGGCAGCCGCCAGACCCACCTGACGGCCTGCGGAAATATCGGTACCGGCCAGAATGATACAGCCGCCGACACCCAGGGCGATGGGCAGCTTGGCCATGGTCAGGTTGACGATGTTAACAATGGATGCAACGGACAGGAACTTGGGCTCCTGGATCCAGATGAAGATTACTGCAATACCGATGATGATGAACATAGCGTTGTTCATCAGCAGATCGCCAATGGCTCTGTTTCTGTCCTTCTTGGACATTGCCTTCAGCTCATCGATCTTGGAAGGCTTCTTAACTTTCAGTTCAGACACGTTTTATTTCCTCCTTAAACATACTTAGCGGCAAGGGTCATGATTTCTTCCTGCGTGGTGTTCTTGGCATTCACTTCGCCGGCCAGACGCCCGCCGGACATGACCAGAATGCGGTCGCAGACACCCAGCAGTTCGGGCATTTCGGAGGAGACCATGATAACGGTCTTGCCTTCGAGGGCCAGATTCAGGATCAGCTGATAGATCTCGTACTTTGCGCCAACGTCGATACCACGGGTAGGCTCGTCCAGCAGCAGGACCTCGGGCTCGGTCAGCAGCCAGCGGCCGATAATGACCTTCTGCTGGTTACCGCCGGAAAGGCTGCGGATCTGAGTCTCCTGAGAAGGAGTCTTGGTGCGCATGGCATCGATGTAGTGCTGGGTATCCTCCCGCTGGGACTTATCGCTCAGCAGAGGGCCAAACTTCTTATGACGGTGCAGGCTGGAAATAACAGTATTTTCCAGAATGCTGCGGACACCGAAGATACCGGTGGCGCGGCGTTCTTCCGTCAGCATGGCGAAGCCGTTCTTGATGGATTCACCGGAGTTGCGGTTGCGGCAGGACTTGCCGCCCAGGCTGATGGTACCGCTCTTGCGGGTACGGATACCGAAGATGGACTCCAGGGTCTCGGTACGGCCGGAGCTGTCCAGACCTGCGATGCCCAGAACCTCACCGCGGCGGGCTTCGAAGGAAACATCCTTCAGGTGGTTGTACATACCGGTCAGGTTTTCCACCTTCAGGTAGACTTCACCGGGAACATTGGTCTTGGGAGGGAACTGGTTGGTCAGTTCACGACCGACCATCAGACGGATGATATCATTCATGCTCAGGTCATCGGCACGCTCAGTGGCGATCCACTTGCCGTCACGCATGATGGTGATGTCATCGGAGATGCGCTTGATCTCAGCCATCTTGTGGGAGATGTAGATGATGCCGCAGCCCCGGTCACGGAGCATATTGATGATCTGGAACAGGTGCTCAACTTCCTCTTCTGTCAGGGAGGAGGTGGGTTCGTCGAACACGATGACCTTGGACTTGTAGGAAACAGCCTTGGCGATTTCCACCATCTGGCGCTGGGAAACAGGCATGGTGCTCATGATGGTCTTAGGGTTGACCTTCACGCCCAGTTCCTCAAAGACTTCCATGGTGGCATCGTACATCTTCTTTTCACTGGTGAAGGGACCGGTCTTGGGGAAACGGCCCAGCCACATGTTATCCATAACATTGCGCTTCAGAGCCTGGTTCAGCTCCTGATGCACCATGGCCACACCATTTTCCAGTGCTTCCTTGGAGTTCTTGAACTCGACCTCCTGGCCTTCCAGGTAGATCTTGCCGCCATCCTTCTTGTAAACGCCGAACAGACACTTCATCAGAGTGGACTTACCGGCACCGTTTTCGCCCATCAGTGCATGGACAGTACCGGCACGAACAGTCAGGTTGACGCCGTCAAGCGCCTTGACACCAGGGAACTCCTTGGTGATCCCTTCCATTCGCAGCAGGACAGATTCGTTATTCATTTCCAAATTTTTCGCCTCCTGGTTTGGAATGCAGATTTTTCGTGCCATTACAGGTCAAGGTCATGCTCACGGCAACCTGTCGTGAGTATGAGCTTAACCTGCCAACGGCTTTAGCTGTCAAGGGCAGCCGTGCCGAAGCACGGCTGCCACAAGTGCAAACTGGTTTTTAGTTACAGATTAGCCGCTGTAAGCAGAGTAGGGGATGTTGACACGCCAGGTGCCTTCCAGATCGCCGGCGACGTTCTCGAAGGTGGGCTTGCCCAGACCCAGGTTCTCAGCGATCTTAACAACAGCGTTAGCCATACCAACAGCGTCCTGCTTGATGGTGCCGGTCATGGACTTGGCAGCGATAGCTTCCTGAGCGGCAGCGGTAGCGTCAACGCCGAAGACGGGGATGGTGACACCGCCGTCGTTCTTGTTGTAGCCGGCAGCCTGCAGAGCAGCGATAGCGCCCAGAGCCATGTCGTCGTTGTTAGCGATAACCAGCTCGACCATGTTGCCGTTAGCCTCGTTGTAGGAGGACAGGATGGTCTGCATGTACTCCTGGCCCTGTGCAGCGGACCAAGCGCCGTTCTGGTCAACCAGATACTTAGCAGCGTTCTTGTCGTCGTAGAACTTCAGAGCGGGCTTGCCAGCGCCGGTCAGGACAGCGTCAGCGTCCTCAACACCGTACTGGGTACGAGCGTCAGCTTCCATGTTGCCTTCCTGGCCCTTGAACATGACGTAGGAGATCTCGCCGTCGCCGTTCAGGTCGACAGAGTCGTAGTTAGCCAGAACGTGCTCGCCAACCAGCTTGCCTTCCATGTGGCCGGCCATGGTGTAGTCGGTGCCGACGTAAGCAGCCTTGTCGTAAGCGGAGACCAGCTCCTCGGAAACGGAACGGTTGAAGAACACCAGAGGCAGCTCGGCATTCTTAGCCAGGTCGATGATAGCCTGAGTGGCGTCATCGGAGGATGCGTCGACGATGTTGACGACCAGAACAGCAGCGCCCTTGGTGATAGCGGTCTGGATCTGCTCGGTCTGGGTGGTCTGGGAACTGTTAGCGTCGTAGTCATGATACTGTAGGCCGGCAGCAGTCAGGGCCTCGTTCATGGCAGCGCGGACGCTGGACAGGTAGGTGTCGCCGAAGGTGTACCAGAAGATAGCGATTTCGCCATCCAGGCCGCCCTCAGCAGCGGGTGCTTCTTCCTTGGCGCCGCAAGCGACCAGGGACAGAGCCATGGCCAGAACCAGCAGCAGGGAAATGAGCTTTTTCATTTGTTTTCCTCCTAAAATTTTGAATATATGCTAATCCGGTTTGTTCCGGGAATAGCCAAAACGAATTTTTCGCAACATGGCGCTCTATTTCCATGCCATTATAGCGCAAATTGTAAAAAATGTAAATAGAAACAAAATGAATTCCAGGGATAAATGTGGCATTTTCACAATTTTTATGGATATTACACAACTGTAAACGTTTCCATTTGCGTAAAGTGCCATCTTCCAACACCTGTCAGGAACAGACTTTTTGTCGTCTTTTATACATTTTCTCTGTGCATTTAGCAGATTCTATCCTGACAGTTTCCGCAGCACGGTGCCCCGGTGAAAAAGCAATCATGCGCTATGTGACCGATCAGACACGGGAATCAACCGAACAGGCAGGATTTCACATTTTCCTGTTTTTATCTGCTATGATACCCCTGCAGAAACAAGGAGGGATGCAGCATGCATGCAATCAAAACACAAGAACTTGTCAAACAATACAAAACCATAACAGCCGTGGACGGTCTGAATCTCGAAATCCGTCAGGGAGAATTATTTTCCCTGTTGGGTGTCAATGGCGCAGGAAAGACCACCGCCATCAAAATGCTTTCCTGCCTGACCCGGCCCACTTCGGGAGATGCCGCGGTGGGCGGCCGCAGCATCATCCGCGAACCGGAACAGGTAAAGCGGATCATCGGGGTATCCCCTCAGGAGACCGCTGTGGCCCCGAATCTTTCCGTGCAGGAAAATCTGGAGCTGATTTGCGGCATTCATGGCTTTTCCAAAGGGAAAACAAAGGAAAAAATCCGGGAGCTTTCCCGGCAGTTTTCTCTGGATTCCGTTTTGTTCAGAAAAGCAGGCAAGTTATCCGGCGGCTGGCAGCGCCGCGTCAGCATCGCCATGGCCCTGATCAGTGAACCGAAGATTCTGTTTCTGGACGAGCCAACCCTTGGTCTGGATGTCCTTGCCCGACATGACCTCTGGGATGTGATCCGCACCTTAAAGGGCAGAGTCACCATCGTCCTGACCACACATTACATGGAAGAAGCCGAAGCCCTGTCAGACCGGATCGGCATTATGAAAAACGGAAAACTGCTTGCAGCCGGAACCGCAGAAGAACTCAAAGCAGCGGCAGGAACTGCGGATTTCGAAGCTGCTTTCATTTCTATCGTAAAGGAGGCCCACACATGAGAATGCTGCCATTTGCCCGGAGGTGTGCCAAGGAAATCCTGAGAGATCCCCTGAATCTTGCTTTCGGGCTGGGATTCCCTTTGGTCCTTCTCCTGCTTTTAAGCGCTCTTCAGGCAAACATTCCGGTGGAGCTCTTTGAAATCGACACCCTGACACCGGGCATCACCGTATTCGGCCTGTCTTTTATGTCCCTGTTTTCCGCAACTCTGATCGCCAAAGACCGGGAAAGCGCTTTTTTACAGAGGCTGTATACCACGCCTCTGACAGGCTTGGACTTCATCCTGGGGTATATGCTCCCAATCCTGCCCATCGCCCTTGGGCAGGCCGCTGCCTGCTACCTGTTTGCCATTCCTTTGGGCTTGACGGTCAGTGTCAACATCGTATATGCTATCCTCGGAGTCCTTCCCATGGCCATCTTTAACATTTCCCTGGGACTTTTGTGCGGCAGTGTTTTCGGAGTCAAGCAGGTCGGCGGCATCTGCGGTGCCTTGCTGACCAATCTCTCCGCATGGCTGTCCGGCGTGTGGTTTGACCTGAAGCTTGTGGGAGGCTTCTTCGAAAAAGCCGCCAATGCACTGCCCTTCTTTCATGCCGCAGAAGCTGGAAAGGCATTGTTTGGCGGAAACTGCCGGCTCGCAGGAACACATCTGCTGCCCGTGATTCTGTACAGTATCCTGATCACCGCAGCCGCCGTGTTCTGTTTCCTCAGGCAAATGAAAAAACAGTAAGGATTTGAGGAGATGAAATACAAACTCATTATTGACAAAGACGCAGAAGAAGAAATCATCGCAATCGTTCACGGGCCGTCTTCTCTGACCCAGCAGATAGAAAATCTCGTCCGCAGCTTTTCCGGGGCTGACAGCCTGATGGGATACCGGGAGGATGAACTGCGGAAGCTGGCATTCGAGGACATCGAGTGCATTACCATTCTTGACAGAAAAGTGATTGCCATCGATAAACGCGCCAATCACTACCGCCTTCAGGAACGGCTTCGTGATCTCGAGGTGATTCTCCCCTCTTATTTTATCCGCATTAACAAATCCACCCTTGCCAATGAGCACCGCATCGCCCGGTTCGATGCCGCCTTCAGCGGCGGTGTGGATGCCGTATTTCAATGCGGCTATCGGGAATATGTCTCCAGACGCTGTTTTGCGGAAATCAGAAGGAGGTATGAAGGAAAATGAAAAAAATCTTACTGGAATTTTTGCGCCGCGGATTGGCAGCCTGCGGTCTTGGTCCCATTGTTCTGGCAATTTTCTATCTGATTTTACAGCATCAGGGGACAGTGCAGAATCTGACTGTCAATCAGGTCTGCATCGGGATTTTTTCCTTGTCCGCCCTCGCCTTTATCGCCGGCGGCATGAATGTTGTTTATCAGATCGAGCGCCTGCCGCTGATGGCAGCCATTACCATTCATGGCAGTGTTTTGTATTTCAGCTATTTGGCCACCTATCTGGTCAACAATTGGCTGGAATGGGGCACAGCGCCGATTCTGGTCTTTTCCGGGATTTTTATTCTTGGGTATCTGCTGATCTGGGCAATTATCTATTCGGTCATCCGCAGGAATACCAGGCGGGTCAACGAAGCTCTCAGAAAAAAGCAAAAAAACATCGCAAAGAAATAGAAAAACGCCGTCCGGATGGACGGCGTTTTGAACACAATGGATGAGGGATTCGATTATCAAAATGGTATCGACCAGTTTTCGAACTGGTCGATCAAACAGTCCACCGGACTGCTTGGATTTAGATGGGTTCAAATCCCTATCCTTATTT
>ERZ1032001.84-NODE-84-length-14589-cov-7.310238_pt1 | contig 14589 bp, 16 predicted proteins | sample MGYA00517102_ERZ1032001 | MGnify/ENA primary metagenome ERZ1032001 (study PRJEB33719, sample SAMN04261291) | wastewater metagenome | biome: rural village; feature: human; material: feces | host: Homo sapiens | place: El Salvador | collected 2013-01-07 ... | reverse complement strand
TTGGGGTTGAGGATATCGATCAGTCTCTTGTGGGTTCTGCGCTCGAACTGCTCACGGGAGTCCTTATACTTGTGGACAGCGCGAAGGATGGTAACAACTTCCTTCTTGGTGGGCAGCGGAATGGGGCCGGAAACCTGTGCGCCGTTGCGCTTTGCGGTCTCCACGATCTTTGCAGCGCTGGAGTCGATCAGCTGGTGATCGTAAGCCTTCAGCCGAATGCGGATCATCTGGTTTGCCATGGTTTGTTTTCCTCCTTGAATTACGTACTCAGTTTGCGTAGTGTCTGGGTACGGTCGAACTGTTTTGTCCGCGCCGCCGTGCGTATCACTCCGAGCCATGAAAAATGGCCGACCGAGGCCGACCCATTCTTCTCAGCGCAGCGATATACGCAAGCGCTTCAAAGCAGTTCAGCCGCCCGATGACCGGACATACTCCGCGGAAGTTACCGTCTCTCAACGCAATCTCCCGCATCATCGCAGTGCGCGCATACTTATTCCTTACACGCGCTTGAATAATATAACATGACTTCTTTCAATTGTCAAGCATTATTTCAGAAAAAATCACAAATCACGCCATAAAAATTCGTTAAAAACAGAGAATAGCTAATTTTGTATCAATTGGAAATTTTTAGGACAAACTATTACGTTTTCGTTATCCCACTCCCCGCTTTTCTCTTTCCTTTAAAGATTCTTAACACATCCGCTTCCCGAATCGGTATAATACAATATATATAATGTAGGAGGACATGCATATGACTCTAGCCGCTCTATTGTTTCGCATCGGTGCCGGCAGAAACGACAAACGCCGGGATGCCGCTATTCCGTTACCCGATGGTGTTACCGAATGCCGCAACATTTCCTATGGCAGCCACGGACAGGAAAATTTGTTGGATGTATACTACCCTCACGGCACAAACCAGCCGCTTCCTACCATCGTCAGCATTCACGGAGGCGGTTATGTATACGGCAGCAAAGAAATTTACCGCCGCTACGGCATGGACATGGCCCGCCGGGGTTTTGCTTTCGTAAATTTCAACTACCGTCTGGCCCCCAGATGGAAGTTCCCCACTCCCCTGGCGGATACCAACAGTGTCATGGAGTGGATCGTTCAGAATGCCCAGCGGTATCATCTGGACCCGGACCGCATTTTTCTGGTAGGCGACTCTGCCGGTGCCCAGCTTGCCAGCCAGTATGCCGCTATGGTAACCAATCCCTCCTACGGCGCCCTGTTTGGACTGAAAATTCCGAACATCCGCATCCGCGCCCTTGGTCTGAACTGCGGATTGTATGACCCAGCGGCCCAGGCAGCAGGCAAACGGAAAGACCTGGCTTTGGACTATCTTGGAAAAACCCTGCCCGCCAGCGATCCCCGGCTTTCCGTTCTGGACAACATCACCGGCGATTATCCTCCCGCTTTTATTACTACCGCCTGCTGTGATTTCCTCCGGGCCAACGCGCAGCCCATGTACGCATTTCTTCAGGAAAAGGGTGTGCAGGCGCAATGGAAATGCTACGGTGCGGAAGAAGATAAAACCGTGGGGCATGTATTCCATGTAAATATTCTTCTGCCGGACGCTGTCGCCTGCAACGATGATACCGCAGATTTTTTCAGAAAGTTTCTATAATAACAAAAAAGACCCGTCCCGAAGGACAGGTCTTTTTGTTAAAGCAAATTACACGCCGGAGTAAGCAGCGAAGCCGCAGTCGATGGGCAGGATAACGCCGGTGACAGCGGAAGCGAACTTGTCGTCGGTCAGGAACAGCATGCCGCCCAGCAGCTCGTTGGAGTCAACGAAACGGCCGGAGGGAGTGCCAGCCAGGATCTTAGCGGTACGAGCGGTGGGAGTGCCATCCTCGTTGAACAGCAGAGCCTTGTTCTGAGCGGAGACGATGAAGCCGGGAGCGATGGCGTTGCAGCGGATGCCGGTGCCGGCGAAGTGGGTAGCCAGCCACTGGGTGAAGTTGGAGATAGCTGCCTTAGCGCCGGAGTAAGCGGGGATCTTGGTCAGGGGGATGTAGGCGTTCATGGAGGAGATGTTCAGGATGTTGCCGGACTTCTTAGCGACCATATCCTTAGCAAAGACCTGAGTGGGCAGCAGGGTGCCCTGGAAGTTCAGCTTGAACAGGAAGTCGATGCCGGACTGGTCCAGATCGAAGAAGGTCTTCTGGCCTTCCTTAGCCTCATGCTGATACTCGTTGTCGGTGGTAGCACGGGGGTTGTTGCCGCCGGCGCCGTTGACCAGGATGTCGCAGGGACCGAAGTCGGCCAGGATCTGCTGATGAACAGCCTCCAGAGCCTCCAGCTCCAGAACGTTGGCCTTGTAGCCTTTCATGATGAAGCCTTCAGCACATACCTCTTCAGCCAGCTTCAGAACAGCAGCCTCGTTCAGGTCCAGAGCAGCGACCTTAGCGCCAGCCTGAGCATAAGCACGAGCCATATCGCCGCACAGAACGCCGCCTGCACCGGTAACAACGACGACCTTACCGGTAAAATCATGAGTCAGGGGAAGATTAAGCATAATGAATTACCTCCAAATATTTTGTGTAAATATTGGGACCCGGAAAACCCGTTCCCGCACATTTTGACAGCTATATTATAGACGATTTGCTTTCTTTCCGCAATAGCGGATTATCATTTCTATAAGGATTTGGTCAGGTCCACAAATTTTAAGACAGATTCTTGTGAAAATCGTCCTTTCTTATCTGCAGAGGCGACCATTGCCCGAACAAAAAGTACCATCCCGAAGGATGGTACTTTTTATAGAAGAACAAATTACAGAGTGGTCTTGGTGCCAGCCTTCTTGTCCAGCATGTCCCATGCGCCCAGCATGTACATGATGCCCAGAGCTCTGTCATACAGGCCGTAGCCGGGACGGACGGTGCCGGGACCCTCACCCCACAGGTGACGGCCATGGTCAGGACGGATGTAGCCTTCGTAGCCGCACTCGTGGTAAGCCTTCAGGATCTCCAGGATGCCGGTCTCGCCGTCGCAGTCGCGGTGGGAAGCCTCGGAGAAGTCACCGTTGTCAAAGTGCTTGACGTTACGGATGTGTGCGAAAGCGATGCGGTCGCAGTGCTTACGAACAACGTTGGCAACATTGTTGTTGGGGTCTGCGTTCAGAGAGCCGGAGCACAGGGTCAGGCAGTTGTTGGGATGATCGACCATGGACAGGAAGCGGTCGATGTTCTCCTCGCTGATCAGCAGACGGGGCAGGCCGAAGATATCCCATGGGGGATCGTCCATGTGGATAGCCATCTTGATGCCGCACTCCTCACAGGTGGGCATGATAGCTTCCAGGAAGTACTTCAGGTTGGCCCACAGCTTCTCGTGGTCAACATCAGCATACTCCTTGAACAGACGGTCCAGCTGAGCCATACGCTCGGGCTCCCAGCCGGGGAAGGACATGTTGTACTTCTCGGTGAAGTCCAGGATGTACTTTGCCATAGCATTGTAGTCGTCCTGGATCATGCCCTTTTCATAGAACAGTGCAGTGGAGCCGTCGCCCACGGGGTGGAACAGATCAGAACGGGTCCAGTCAAAGATGGGCATGAAGTTGTAGCAGATAACCTTAACACCGAACTTGGACAGGTTGCGGATGCAGACCTTGTAGTTCTCGATCAGAGCGTCGCGGGTGGGCTTGCCGATCTTGATGTCGTCGTGAACGTTAACGGACTCAACAACGTCACCGTTGAAGCCGTACTTGTGGAGCTGATCCATAACCTCGGCGATCTCGTGTTCTTCCCAGATCTCACCGGGCATCTTGTGGTGCAGTGCCCAAACGATGGTGCTGACACCAGGAATCTGCTTGATATAGTCCAGGGTGATCTGATCGTTACCCTCACCATACCAACGGAAACCCATTTGCATAGGCATAGTAAATTCCTCCATTACTTAAATTTCCCGCCTCACCTCCATAAATACAGGAAGAGGCATGATTGGCTGTATAGATTATAACACAAAACCCTTGCATCTGACAACGAAGTGTTTGCCGGAAAAATTAACAAAAAAACGAGTGAAAATTTAGGTAAGAAAACGATTGACGTATTGTTTCCCCTCTTTTGGAAATGCTATCCCCGGAGGGATCTTATGACGGAAAAGGAATACGGAAAACTGGTGGAAGATATGGCGCCCAAATCGCCCATTTTCCGCGACTGCTTCAGCGCCTTCTGGATCGGCGGACTGATCTGCGTCATCGGCCAGATATTTATGAACTGCTACAGCGCATGGGGACTTGAGAAGGATGCCGCCGGCACTGCCACATCCATCACCCTGGTGAGCCTGTCTGCTCTGCTGACAGGCTTAAGTCTGTACGACAACATTGCCAAACACGCAGGAGCCGGAACCCTGGTGCCCATCACCGGCTTCGCCAACGCCATCGCCGCCCCCGCCGTGGAATTTAAAACCGAAGGGTTTATTCTCGGAGTTGGAGCAAAGATGTTCACCATTGCAGGGCCGGTGATTGTGTATGGTGTGTCCGCTTCGGTGGTATACGGTTTTATTTATTGGATCACAACCTTATGTTAATGTAGAGAACGGCTTTGCGCCGTTCTCTCAGGCCGTCGAAAATCCCCTTTGGGGCTTTTCGACGTTTTTTTGCAGTCCTGCCGGGCAAAACGCCCTACAGGATCAGCCTTATGGAGGAAGAGCACATGACTGTTACCCATAAAAAAGCCGCCCAGCTTTTGCAGCACCGGATTCTGGGCGAAGAAACCATTACAGATATTTATTATGAAGGCAACGGAAACAGGAACGAAAACGCCTTTTATGTCGGAGAAGCTTTCGTTCTGAAATACACCGTCAATCCCGGCAATATCATCCACGCTGATGACCGGTAGGGATTTCTGGATTTCGATCTTGCCGAACGGAATGTGCGGATCTATGATCCCTGCCATGCCGCCACGGCAGTGCTGTCGGAAACCTTTGGCACCGGCCGTGACATCTGACTGGATACTTACCGGGATATTCTTCTGGGCTATGACAGCGTGGTGCATCTGACAAATGCCGAACACCGGACTATCCCCTATGTGATCCTTGCCAACCAGTTTGTCTGCGTGGCATGGTTCTCGGAGCAGGAAAAATATCAGGAGCTTTTTGAAACCAGCAAAGAGATGACCCTTTGGCTTCTTCAGCAGTGGGATGCCTTATGCAATCTGTGAAACAGGGCGCCAAATGTGTGATTTTATCACGGAAGCAAGGAAAACATTTCCGTATAATAAGGCCATAAAACAAAAAAGCATACAAGGAGGCGCTCATATGAATTACAGTGCATTGATCCAGAACAGAAAGTCTTTCCGGGAATTTACCGACAAACAGGTTCCCTTCTCCATCCTGGAAACCCTTAAGAACTACTATTACAACTCTGTCCGCCGTCTGGTGCCGGAACTGAAGACCTCTCTTCTGGTCTTTGATACCGCTGCCCGGGGCGCATTGGAAGGTGCTGCCGGTTACAATCAGTTCCTGGTGGGTGCACCCCAGTATCTGGTGCTGTTGTCTGAAAAGCAGGAACTGGCCCATCTGAACGCCGGTTACATCATGCAGGATCTGCTGCTGAAGCTGAACGACCTGGAATTGGACAGCTGCTGGCTGACCTTTACCGACAGTGATGAAATTAAAGACATCCTCGGCATCGAATCTCCCATGGATGTGGTGGCCATTGCCGCCTTCGGCTACGGTAAAAAGGCAGTCAAGCGGCTTCGCCTGAATATCCGCAGCATGTCCGATGTGGACATCAAGGCAAAGTACCGCTATATGGAGCCCAAGCGCAGCGTCAATGATCTGGCCTTTGTCGATACCTGGGGCAATAACCGGGATTTGGACCGGTGCATCGGCTTCTTTGATGATATGCTGTGGGAAGCTCTGTTCGCAGCTTCTCTGGCTCCCAGCTACTTAAACCGGCAGTCTTACGGCTTCCTGCTCCACGATGGAAGCATCAGCCTCGTCAGCCGCCCCGACAGTTATAACACCCAGATTGACGGCGATCTGAGCCTCGGCATCGTACTGCTGCACTTCAGCGCCGTGGCAGAAAACTGGGCCGGCAAACTTCGCTGGAACTTCGATGTATCCGCAGACGGTCTGCAGATCCCCAGAGACCACAAACTCATTGCAACCGCAGCACTGTAACAGATTTCATATGAACATAAAGCAAAAGGGAACGGCAGTCTAAGGCCGTTCCCTTTTGTTTTTATTGCGCCAGCTCCTGATTGATCCGCTGTGCAAGCCGTTCGGTAATGATGGCCATAGATTCGATATGTACCTTCTTTTCCCCCACAAACAGTGTCAGGGAATCCTGATTCTTCCGCAGGCCGGTAATGTCCTTAAATGCATAGCGGTAAGTATTGCCCAGAAAGGTGGTATACTCAAATTCCTCATCCGAGATCATGCGGATAGACTGGTTTTTCCAGCACAGCAGGGCCACTATGCCGAAAGCCAGACCGCCCACTGCCGCCAGTACCATCCAGAGGGTCTTTGTCAGCAGGAACAGCACCCCAAACACCGTACCGCCTGCCAGAAATACAAGCGCCATGGCCAGCAGCCGTTCCGGCAGATACATGTCCGCCCGGGGCTGATCCTCCGAATAGGTGGCTCCTAAGAATTTTTCCACCAGCTTCACCAGAATTTTCAGTTTCATTTGCAGATACCTCCTCTATATAATAACCGTGTGGTTATGCTTTTGAAGAATTATACAATAAATGTGCTACCATGTCAACACCAAATGGTTATGGGAGCAGGTGTTTGTGTGGATAATTACTACCCCCGACTAAAGGATCTGCGGGAAGATCACGATATGTCCCAGCAGGATATAGCGGACTATCTGCACATGAAGCAGCCCCAGTACAGCCGCTACGAACGGGGTTTACGGGATATTCCCACCGATGTGCTGATCCGTCTTGCCCAGTTGTACAAAACCTCTACCGACTACATTCTCGGCTTGACCAATAATTCCAAACCATATTATAAGTAGGGAACGGCCTGCGTGCCGTTCCCTACATTTATTATTTTAACTGCGCCGCCAGACGGCAGGTCACCTCTGCGCAGCGGTGGGCGGCAATGCGCTCGAAGGTGGGGTAATCCATCTCGGCACTGTCGTCGGCCTTATCAGAGATGGCACGAAGGATGACGAAGGGAATGCCGTTACGGTAAGCCGTCTGGGCAATGGCAGCGCCCTCCATTTCGGTGCACAGACCCTGGGTGGTGGCAATGATCTTTTCCTTCAGTGCCTTTTCCGCCACGAACTGATCGCCGCTGGCAACACGGCCGATCCTGGTGTGACCGGGATTGACTGCCTCTGCCGCCGCAAAGGCATAGCCCATCATGGTTTCATCTGCCGGGAAGGCAATGACATCCATGCCGGGGACCTTACCGCTGGGGTAGCCAAAAGCATTGCAGTCAAAATCATGATACATTGCGTCCCGGCTCACCACCAGGTCGCCGATGTCCAGATCGGCACAGAGGGAACCGGCGATGCCGGTATTCACCAGATGGGTCACACCGTAGCAGCTGCACAGGATCTGGGCACACATGGCGGCATTGACCTTGCCCACACCGCACTGGACCACTACCACATCCAGGCCCTCCAGCGTTCCCTCATAATATTCGGACCAGGCATGCTTTGTCATGGTCACATTTTCCATTTTATCCAGCAGTGTTTCCACTTCAATGCGCATCGCGCCGATAATACCAAGTTTTGTCATCGTTTTTTACCTCCACATCCTCACTGTCATTCCGGATAAACCAGCCGGCTCTCGTCAATGTTTTCCAGCAGGGCAGCATATTTTTCGCCCCAGTAGTTGGCCATGGGCAGATTCATATCCAGGAAATTTCCGCAGTCCTTTGCGCTGGCACCGGGAACTTCTCCCCGGAAATCCCGGATGAAGCGGAAGCAGTCCAGAACCAGCGGCACTACATCCCTGGATTCGTAATCACCGGAGAGCAGCAGGTAGAAGCCGGTACGGCAGCCCATGGGGCCGAAATACAGTACCTTTTCCTTCCAGTTGGGCTCGTTGCGCAGATAAGTTGCCGCCAGATGCTCCATGGTGTGCATCTCTGCCGTGTTCATCACCGGCTCGCCGTTGGGCTTGGTCATGCGCAGGTCGAAGGTGGTGACAGTTTCCGCGCCCACCTTGTCTTTCCGTGAAACATAAAGGCCCGGCTGCAGCTTGATATGGTCAATGGTAAAGCTTGTGATCTTTTCCATAGTGGTTTCCTTTCCTGTATTTTTTCATTATGATACCACATTCCCTCATTTTTTGCAAGGAAAAGGCGCGGGAGCAGTCCCCGCGCCTTAATACTATTAAAACTTTCCGCTTCTGCCGCTGCCGCCGCCACCGCTGTGGGAGCGGGAGCCGGAGGAGCCGCTGCTTTTGGGGATCACCCGGACAGAGCGGGTCTGATGGGTAAAGCGGTCCGTCTTATGATTCAATTGCAAGCCGCCCTTGATATAGTGGCTTGCATTGGACTGCAGCTTTGCCGTCCGCATCTGACTCCAGAAAACAAAGGTCACAAGCCCGGAAATGCTCAGGGCAATCACCACAAACAGCATTGCCATAGGCGCCGGACTTTCCCGCATCGGGTCTCCTGCGGCAGCCTTTTGCAGAAATTCCTCACTGGCTTCCAGATAGTCACAGAAACCGCCGTACCAGTCATTTTCTCCGAAATTATCCAGGAAATACTGTTCCAGCTGTTCCTGACCGTAGGAATTGAAGGCATATTCCGTATCTTCGCCATAGAAGTAGGTGGCAAAATCCCGGTATCGCATACTGAGCAGTAGGAAAACACCCTCCCGGGCTTCTCCCCAGCCCAGACGGCGGTCATGATAGATGTTCCACGTCACATCGAAAACGTCGGAATTCCACCCATAGGCCTGATAATCCTCCGTGGTCATCATGTATACGCCGCAGCCGTAGCTTTCTCCAATTTTCTGCGCATAGGCTTCCAGTGCTTCCCGCTCAGTATCGGACAGAAGCCCAGCCTCGTCAAAGACATACTGGGTTTCTGCAGAAGCAGGTACTGCCAGCAACACCAGCAGCAGCACCGTCAGGAAAAGAATCGTGATCTTACGCATATCCTTCCCTCCTTCTCAAACCAGTATGCAGGCCAGTGCGGCCGCAAGGGCACTCAAGGGTGCTGCCAGTGCCGCGAAGAAGGCCATTACCTTTTTCCTGCTGACAGGAAGGTCACCGGCGGTCTTTCCTGTCTGCCCGTTGACTGCAAATAAGTAAACCTCATTCTCCCACCGGACGCTCAGCAGCCATACCGGGAGCAGCGCATAGTGGGCCTTTCCACGCTGGATGGATACATTCCGGCGGCGCAGATCCCGCATTTCATAGCCAAGAACGGTATCATACATGGCGTTTTCCAGAGACTGGATACAGCGCTGGTCTGCCCGTTCCTTGGTCTGTTCCTCCGTCAGATCGTACTTATCTGCCAGAAATCCCGGCAGATAGGCAGTGGAGAAGGGTTTCATATCTTCATAATAGAAGGGCTCGATGGCATCCATGTGGGCATCGGGCATTTTGCTGGATGCGTCCACAGGCACCTTTTCAAATTCCATGCTTCCCTGCCGCTCCATCAGAAAATGGTTGATCTCCGTGATTTCCTTATCGCCCCGGCGGTACCGGTGGCTGTGGGTGCCGTGGAACAGGAACTCGCCGCTGACGCAGCCGTCGAAAAGCCAGAAAGGCACATATACACCCTGGATTTTCTCAATGGTGTGGGTATCCAGAAAGGTATTGGGCAGGAACAGCTTTCCCTTGTAATGCCGTTTCAGGGCGGCAATGGCATCCTGTTTTTCCAGTTTGAAGGGAATTACATGGTCCGGCTTTAAGGCACCGCGGAACTGGCCCGGAATAATGGTAGGATTGCCGCAGTAAGGGCAGGCTGTGGCTGCAGTGGTGGCATCGCAGATCAGCTCCGCGCCGCAGGAGGGACAGCTGTAGCTGCGCATGGTGTCAGCATCCTCGCCCCAATCCTCCGACATTTGGGAGGTGTCCCAATCCGGCGTTTCCTGCAGAATGCTCCCTTCCGCTTCCTCCATGGCCCCGGCAGCCTGCTGCTCCTGCTGAGCAAAGAGTTTCTCGATCTCTTCTACGGTAAAGCTGCTGTCGCAGTATTCGCATTCCAGCTTCCCGGACGCAGAGGAAAAGTGCAGCGGTCCCATACAGGCGGGGCATTTGTGATTGGTAATGGTATTTGCCATAAGGGTTCCTCCTTTCGGGAAAGCCAGGTGGTTATCCTACAATATCCCCAGCGTCAAAGGGGTCACCGCATTCCGGGCAGAAGCGGGGAGCCTTTCTGGGGTCCGCAGGCTGCCAGCCGCACTTGTCGCAGCGGTACTGAGGAACGCCCGCAGGCTTCCTGGCACCGCATTCAGGGCAGAATTTCCCCTTGTTCACACTGCCGCAGGCGCATTTCCAGCCGGCTTCCGGTTTTTTTGCGCCGCATTCCACGCAGAATTTACCGGTATTTTCCTGACCGCAGGAGCACTTCCAGCTGTTCGCAGCGGGAGCTGCCTGCTGTGCAGCCTGTTGCTGCTGACCCATCTGGTAAAGCTGGGCAGCATTGACACCGCCTGCGGCTTGGGCCATGCCCATACCCATAAAGCCCATCATGGCACCGTTGGGATTGGCGGCAGCAGACTTCATTGCCTCGCCCTGGGCCATGGTGGTGTATGCACCGGCCATGTTCAGATTGCGAAAAACTGCGGTCTTCTGCAGTTCCTTGATCGCCGCTTCATCTTCCGGAGTCAGGCTGACGGAATTGACAGACACGGAAACGATGCTGATGCCGCGGTCGCCGGACCATTTCTTCGTCAGGGCATCGTCCATGGCTTCAGAGATCTCCAGGGTATGGCCGGGCAGTGCGCTGTAGCGGATGCCCATTTCGGAGATCTTGGCAAAGGCGGGCTGCAGGCAGGTCAGGAACTGGCTCTTCATCTGGCTGTCCAGCATATCCCGGGTGTAGGTGCCACCCACATTGCCGGCCAGTGTCTTGTAGAACAGAATGGGGTCGGTGATGCGATAAGTATATTCGCCGTTGCAGCGAAGACCTGCTTCCATGTCCAGGCCGATGTTGTGATCCACCACACGGAAGGGCACGGGGGTAGGCGTGCCGTACTTATTGCCCATGATTTCCTTGGTGTTGAAATAGTACACTCTCTGGTCCCGTCCCACATCACCGCCAAAGGTGAAACGGCGGCCGAAGGTCTTAAAGGATGCCTTGATGCTTTCACCCAGAGAACCGGAGAAGATGGAAGGCTCGGCGGAGGTATCGTAGGTAAATTCACCGGGTTCCGCACACACTTCAATGATTCGACCATTTTCCACAATGATCATGGCCTGGCCGTCGGCAACGGCGATCACAGAGCCGTTGGTGATCACATTGTCAGAACCCTTGGTATTGGAGGAACGTTTCCCCGTACGCTTCTGGCCTTTCACCATCAGCACGTCTTCAGATATAGAATCACAGTAGTAATATTCTTTCCACTGGTCAGCCAGCACACCGCCGGCTGCGCCGAATGCAGCTTTGATAAGACCCATAATTCATTTCTCCTTTAGAAAAGATTTTGTTCCATTTTATATTGTTATTTTATCAGAAAAACGTCTCTATGAAAATAGCTCCGGGTCATTTTTCTATACACCAGCAAAAATATATGCAGGTTTAACAATAACAGGCTTCCGATATTGTAGATTCCGACACAAAAAAGCCCAGATACCGTGGTATCTGGGGCCGAAATGTGCAAATATATAGCGCTTGCCGAATAGGACTCTCCCACGGGCTAAAAAGTGTCCACCTGACACTTTTTGCCCTTCCTACAGACGTGCCGTCCTTTCGGGTCTCTACCAACATATTAGAAAAACCGTTATCCCGAATGGGATAACGGTTTTTCTGGTACAGCAAAGCTAACCAAATCCGAACCGAACCCGGCCTCAGCCAGAGCGGTTTCTACGTCTTCTAATGTGATGGTTTCCGCACCATCCTTGTGGTTGAAAGTGATGACCAGTTTGTCATCGTAGAGATAAATCCGGTTGATGAACATATCGATCAGAATTCGTCTGTTCTTTTCTTTACTCATATCCAGCACCCGGAATCTGTACAGGAAATGCTTGATTTTTTCTTCCGTCAGCTTCGGCTTGGCAAGCTTTTCGTTGGCGATCCGGATTTCCAGATCTTCCTTGGCTTCTTCCAGTTCGTCCAGACGAGCCTTAGTGGATTTGGTAAAGATACCTTGCTGAATGGCATCCAACAGATTTTCGATGTTCCGCTCCACATCCCGGAGCTGCTGCTCATACAGCGGTAGGTTCACATTCTCCCGTTCCTGCAAGTCCATCAGCATGGCGATGATTGCTTCGATTGCCTTATCATCCGTGAGCATCTTCATGGTGTGGCGCACCACAAATTCCTCGATGAAGTCTTTCTTGATGGCCTTCTTCTTGCAATCCGTCCGCTTCTTTTTCACGGACACGCACTTGTAGTAATGATAGACCTTACCGGATCGGCCTTTGCCGCTCTCACCGCACATGTAGGCTCCACAGTGGCCACAGAATAGCTTGGTGGTCAGCAAGTAGTCAACCTCTGCCTTTGCTCTTGCCGGTGCTTTCTTGTTCTTCTCAATCTTCGCCTGCACCCGGTCAAAGAGGTCTTGAGGAACGATGGCCGGGATGCCGTTGGGAATCACAATGTCACGATAACTGTATTCGCCAATGTAGCGACGATTCTTGAGAATCTTCGCCACGCTGTTGACCGTGTGGGGATTGCCCCGGCTGTTCAGCACATTATTCTCATTCAAGAAGTCCCGGATCTGCGACATGGTAGATCCATCATCGTACATCTTGAAAGCATCCAGTACAAAGGGTGCTTTCACCGGATCGATCAGAATGTTCTGCTCCTTATCGGAGGTGAATCCAATGGTGGGATTGCCGCCGTTGAACTTGCATTTCAGCGCATTCTCCGTCATACCCCGGCTGACCTTTTCTGCAAGGTCGGCTGAGAAATATTCCGCAAAACCTTCCAGCATGGACTCCAATAGAATACCCTCGGAGCGGTCAGAGATCGGCTCGTTGGCAGATACCACCCGGACACCGTTCTTCTTGAGGATGTTCTTGTAGTTGGCACTGTCATAGCGGTTTCTTGCGAAGCGATCCAGCTTCCACACAAGAACAATGTCAAACAATCTTTGCCTGCTGTCATTGATCATCCGCTGAAATTCCGGACGGTTATCCGTCTTGGCAGAATAGGCACGATCAATGTAATGCTTCAGAATCGTGATGCCGTTCTTTTCAGCAAAGGCCGTACATTCCCGGATCTGACCCTCGATAGATTCTTCCCGCTGATTGTCGGAGGAATACCGGGCATAAATGACTGCCTTCATTCAATACACCTCAATAGTTTTCTAAGCCTCAGTAATCTTTTTACTGTTAGCTCAAATTCATCATAGTGTTTACCTTTACTTGTATTCTTAAATCTCTTTTTATCGATGATTGGCTTCAGTGTTTCAAAAAGACGGATATAATATCCTCCGCCCAATCTATTTAATACACTCAGAGAGTAAATATGTGTATTGACTCCGACAGAAAAACGCTCAATTCTTGCCAGCCACTCAGTCAAGTGTTCCCAACTGTCATCGTTGATTTCCAACTTATACAGGTCTTCCTCTTTGCCTCTATATGGTTTAAGAAAACAATTCAGTTCAGTAAATACATGTGTCTGCAAGTCATTATATGCATTAAGTGTTGCTTCTCGTTTTTCTCTCGAATTGTCTCGTACAAATTGAAGCAAAGACAAAGATAGAGCTAACAAAGCAATTACTACTGTAGCTATATCAACAGCTGATACACCTTCTATACATTTTCCTGCAGTCAATACTAATTCGTTGTTCACTATGTTTCCTCCTTCATAAGTGCCAGTAATGATGCCTTTAGACGTTCATTCATGGGCGAACCGGGATCAAAGCACATCTCGATAAACTTTTCCATTTCGGGATAGATCTTCTCGACCTTTGGCTTGTTCTCATAGTGCGTTCCCTGGGGATTGTCCGTGCGGCAGTAGATGTAGTCTAAAGACACATCAAAGTAGTTGGCATAGTTCAACAGAACATCCGCCGGAATGTGTGCTTCGCCCATCTCATACCGAGCGATTGCCGGTTGGCTGGACTCCACAATTGCTGCGATCTTACTCTGTGACAGCTTCACACTTTGCCGCAGTTCTTTTAGCCTCTGTCCAATCTTTTGAATCGTTGTCACTCACTTCCACCTCCTGTTTCGTTTTCTTGATTATATCCGAAATCGCATTATAAGTCAACTCTTAATTAACATAATCTCTCTGTTTCCCGCGAGGATAAAACGCATAACTTATCAGCACCGGACGGGGCGTGGCTCACAATGTATTTGTGATCTATGTGGGTTTGGGATTCTTCCCAACAAGCAGAAAACCATCAATCTCCCCGAAAGGAAATTGATGGTTTCCGTGTTTGTGGGTACAGACGCATTGCTTGCCGGTAGTAAATCAACCATTGAATTATTATAGCAATATTGTTATTATTAAGGCAATACCGCACAGAAAAAAGTGCCATATACCGCCAAGTGTGATATAATA